>Ga0207416_1001465_pt1 | contig 31008 bp, 28 predicted proteins | sample PaiPotPPM11metaG_FD_184107 | JGI IMG/M metagenome (GOLD analysis project Ga0207416, IMG submission 184107) | Iron sulfur acid spring bacterial and archeal communities from Banff, Canada, to study Microbial Dark Matter (Phase II) - Paint Pots PPM... ... | reverse complement strand
GCAAGGTGAGCGACGAAGAGATGAAGAGCGTCAATGTCACCTACGCCAAGTTTCACGGGGACTGGAACTACGTCATCCGACCCGGGACGTCGTCAGCTTGATACCGTTATTTCCTAACGGAGCCTAAGTACCCATTTTTGATGATCGGACGCCACGGCGCCGAAGTTCCGCAAGCGGGAATCGTCCTCGGCCGCGGCGCAGTCTACGGGTGCCATGCCGGGCGGAGCAACCCTTCAGGCCGGTGACATCCACCACGTGTGGAACGTCTTCTTCCTCGCGGCGATCGGCGTCGCCGGCACCGTCTACATCTTGATCTTTTGGTGCATCCTCCGGTACCGCAGGCGCAGTAACGCGCTGCCGCCGCAATTCCGCCACCAGGCCGTCGTGGAAACCGCGTGCGCCGTCGCGGCGCTGCTGATCGTCGCCGGGCTGTTCGCGCTGTCGTACGCGGCCGAAGTGCGCATCGAGCGAACGGATCCGCGCCCCGCGGCCACCGTGCGGGTGACCGGCTTCGACTGGTCGTGGCGGTTCGAGTACGCCGGCGGCGGGCCGACCGTCACCGGCACCCCCGATCACCCGCCGGTCCTCGTCGTGCCGGCGGGCCGGCCCGTCCACATCACCATCACGTCGGCGGATGTCGACCATGCGTTCTTCGTCCCCGGGTTCCTGTTCAAGCGCGACGCGATGCCCGGCCTGGTGAGCAGCTTCGATCTTGTCGTGACCCGGCCGGGCACCTACCGGGGCGAATGCGCCGAGTTCTGCGGGCTCGACCACGCGGCGATGAACTTCACGGTCTCGGCGGTGACGCCGCAGGCCTACGAGCAGTGGCTGCGGACGCAACGAACCGCCGGCCGTCTGCTTCAATTTCATGGTGGCCGGCCGCAGAGCCGGCCGGCAGGCGCCGCCGCATCCGGCGTGGGCGCCCCATGAGCACCGCGGCCGCCCTTCCCGTTCCCGGCCCGCGCATCGGCCTTCTCGGCTGGCTCACGACGACGAACCACAAGCATATCGGCATTCTGTACATGACGACGACGCTGGGGTTCTTCGCGCTGGCCGGTCTCATGGCGCTCGTGATCCGCGCCGACCTCACGGTGCCGAACCACCCGATCGTCGGCCGCCAGACCTACGCCGAGCTGTTCACGCTCCACGGCACCGCGATGATCTTCCTCGTCATCGCGCCGTTCGGACTCGGAATCGCCAACTACATCCTGCCGCTGCAGATCGGCGCGCCCGACATGGCCTACCCGCGCCTCAACGCGCTGTCGTACTGGCTGTTCCTCCTCGGCGGGCTCGTGGTCATGAGCGGCCTGCTCACCCGGGACGGCGCCGCCGCCGCGGGGTGGGTGGCCTACGCGCCTCTCTCGACGACCGGCAGCCCCGGCTCGGGGATGGACCTCTGGATCGTCGGGCTGCTCATGGTCAGCGCGTCGTCGATCATGACCGCGATCAACCTCATTGCCACGACCGTGCTGTACCGGGCGCCCGGCATGATCATGTGGCGCATCCCGGTCTTCTGCTGGGACATGGTCGTGACGTCGCTGCTCATCCTGATGGCGTTCCCGCCGCTGGCCGCGACGCTCGCGATGCTGCTGATCGACCGCCGCCTCGGCGGCCACGCCTTCGATCCGTCGCAGGGCGGCAGCGCGGTCGTTTACCAGCATCTCTTCTGGTTCTTCGGCCACCCCGAAGTCTACGTGATGGTGCTGCCGTACTTTGGCATGATCACGGAGATCATCCCGGTCTTCTCGCGCAAGCCGGTGTTCGGGTATACCGCGTTCGTACTGACGACGCTGGCGATCGCGGGACTGTCGATGGCGGTGTGGGCCCACCACATGTTCACGACCGGCGCCGTGCTGAACCCGTTCTTCTCCGCGATGTCGCTCTTGATCGCGGTGCCGACCGGCATCAAGTACGTCAACTGGGTCGGCACGATGTGGCGCGGCTCGATCGTGTTTCCCACGGCGATGCTCTTTGCCGTCGGCTTTCTATTGAACTTCCTGATCGGCGGCGTAACCGGCGTCATGCTGGCGTCGCCGCCGATCGATTTCTGGACGGAGGACACCTACTTCATCGTCGCCCACATGCACTACGTGCTCGGCGGCGGCAGCCTGTTCGCGGTGTTCGCCGCCGTCTACTACTGGTTCCCGAAGATCACCGGCGTGATGCTGCGCGAGAGCTGGGGCCGTCTTCAGTTCTGGCTCGTGTTCGTGGGCTTCAACGCCACGTTTTGGCCGATGCACCTGCTGGGCCTGTGGGGCATGCAGCGGCGCGTCGTCACGTATCCCGCGCTGCCGGGCTGGGGCGCCGCGAACCTCGTCGCGACCCTCGGATCGGCCGTGCTCGCCGTGGGCGTGCTCGTCTTCCTGTGGAACCTCTGGGTGTCCCTGCGCCATCGGGTCCCGGCCGGGCCGGATCCGTGGGGCGGATACACGCTCGAATGGGCGACCGCGTCGCCGCCGCCGGAGTTCAACTTCGAGACGATCCCGCCGATCCGCTCCGAACGGCCGGTGTTCGACCTCCACCACCCGCGGGCGTCGTCGTGAGCACGACAGAGGCCATCCTGCTCGGCTCCGCGACCTTCGCCCTCGTGGTCGGCGCGACCTATTGGTTCCTCAGCCACGAGAGCGCCGGCACGATGATGCTCCTGACGATGGCGGTAGGCCTCACGATCGCCGCGGCGTACCTGAGGCTCGTCCGGCGGCGCGCGTCGCTGCCCGCGGATCGACCGGACGTGCGGCCGTCCGACGTCCGGGAACCGGTCGGCGTCTTCGCGTCGCGCAGCGTGTGGCCCGCGGTGCTGGCCCTCAGCTGCGCGGCGTGCCTGACCGGGCTGATCTACGGCTGGTGGCTCGCCGTGGCGGGCGCCGGCGGCGTGACCGCGGCGCTCGTCGGGCTGGTGCAGGACGACCGCGCCGCGCGGTCGAGGTGATCGGCGAGACGGCGGTCCTCCGCGGCCCACGCGGCCGCGGTCAGCAGCAGCGCGGCGATCACCGGAAGGCCTCCCCCCAGCCACATGATGACCCCGCCGGTCTGCTGGTCCGCGAGCGCCGACGTACCCCGGACCGCGGCCGTCACCGCGTAGTGCGGATAGAGCACGTGCCGGGACGAGAAGATCGCGAGCCCCAAGAGTGACTGCACGGGCAGCGCCGACGTCAGGTAGAGCAGCCGCAGCCCATAGCCGAGACGCCAGCGCGACGGCTCGAGCCCCACGACCGGATACCAAAACACCAGCGCGGCCGACATATACAGCGCGTGCTCCAGGACGTGTACGGCAGGATGCTCGAGCGCGGCTTCATACAACGGCGTAAAATGCGACCCGGCCAACACCGCGGCGAACAACGCCCACGTCGCCGGCGGCCAGGTGATCGCCGCCACGAGCCGGCTGTGGGACAGCCGCGCCGCGGCGCTTTCGAGGGCGGCCACGCCGCTCTGCCGGGCAAGCCGCAGCGGTGTGCCGACGAGCAGCAGCGGGGCGGCGACCAGCATCAAGAGCAGGTGCTGCGCCATGTGGGCGCTGAGCAGCCATGCGGACAGGCCGTCGAGCGGCGGCCCGAGCGCGATCGCGGCGGCCGCCACCCCGAGGGCAAACGCGGCCGCGCGGAGCAGCGGAAACGGCCGCGAGGGATGACGGCGGTTGTAGCGCCGGACGCCGGCACCGTACAGGCTCACGATGCCGGCGGCGAGCACGAACGGCGCCGACGCGCTCACGTTTCCTTGTCTTCCGCGACATAGCCGCCGCCGGGCCCGCGGCGCACCAGGTGCCACGCCGCGCCCGAATGGCCCTCCGCGGCCTTGAGCTCCCGGCAGACCACGTACGTCACCCACCCCGCCACGAGCGGGGCGATCAGCACCACGCCGCGCAGCAGACGGGTCACCGTCTCCACGGGCACGCCGAAGAACCGCGCCATCACGTCGTTGCTGCCGGCCAGCGTCAGCAGCACCATGAACGTGAGCGCCCCCGCCCCGACCCCGCTGCGGCGCGGCGCATCGCGGGCGCGATCGAGGAAGTGATGCACCTCGCGGTTGCCGGTCACCCGCTGCTCGATGAACGGCCAGAGCGCGTAAATGGTGATGAGGAGACCGGGCACCAGCACGCCCGGGAAGAACGGCTCCGGGATCGTGTGCCCGAAGCCGCGCAGCTCCCAGTTGGGCATGAGCCGCAGCGCGCCCTCGAGCCAGCCGATGTACCAGTCCGGCTGCGCGGGCGAGCTCACCGTGGTCGGATCGTAGGGGCCGTACAGCCACACCGGGTTGATCTGAAAGAGGCCCCCGAGCGCCGCCAGCACCGCGAAGACGGCCAGCCCGAGTCCCGCCGACTTCATCGCGTAGTTCGGCCACAGCGGCGAGCCGACGACGGTGTTCTCGGTCCGGCCCGGGGCTCGGAACTGGGTGTGCTTCTGATGCCAGATGATCGCCAGGTGCAGTCCGAGGGCGGCGAGGAGGAGACCCTGGAGCAGCATGATGTGCAGCGCGAGCAGCCGGCCGATCGTAATCGGGGCCGGGAACTCTCCGCCGAAGAACAGGAACGCCGCCCAGGTGCCGACGACCGGGATCGACAGCAGCACGGAGTACGCGATCCGGATGCCGGTGCCCGAGAGCAGGTCGTCGGGCAGCGAGTACCCGGTAAAGCCCGCGGCCATCGCGAGCAGCAGCAGGCCCGTGCCGATCAGCCAGTTGATCTCGCGCGGCCGGCGGAACGCGCCGGTGAAGAAAACCCGCACCGCGTGCGCGGCGATCGCGGCGACGAAGACGAGCGCGGCCCAGTGGTGCATCTGCCGCATCACGAGCCCTGCGCCGATATCGAACGAAAGCCGCAGCACGCTCGCGTAGGCCGCCGGCATCCGCTCGCCGCGCAGCGGCGCGTAGGAACCCTGGTAGACGACGTCCTGGCCCGACGCCGTGAAAAAGAAGGTCAGGAACACACCGGTTACCAGGAGCGCGATGTAGGCGTACAGCGCGACCTCGCCCAGCATGAACGCCCAGTGGTCGGGGAACGCCTTGCGCAGCGCCTTGCGCGCGAACGACGCCGCCCCGAGGCGGTCGTCGAGCCAGAGCACCAGACGGCGAATCATGACAGCTCCCAGAACCCCGGGCCGACGGGCGCGGAGAAATCCCCGGTCGCGCGGAGGTAGCCGTCCGCATCGATCCGCAGGGGCAGCTGCGGGAGCGCCCGGGTCGTGGGGCCGAAGATCGGTGCGGCCCCGAGTGTGACATCGAACGTGGACTGGTGGCATGGGCACAGCAGCTGATGGGCCGCGGCGCGGTACAGGCCGACGGGACAGCCCGCGTGCGTGCAGATCTTCGAGAAGGCGACGTGACCGTTCGGGGCCCAGGTCTCGCGCCCGGGCGGCAGGCGCAGCAGGGCCGGGTCGATCCGGATCAGCAGCGCCTGCGACACCGGCGACCCGCCGTGCCCTTCCGGGAACACGGTGATCACCGAGTCGACGGCAAGTTGACCGTCCCGCACGCGGCGGCCGCTACCGTCGATGACGTACGTCCCGGGCTGCCACTCCGTGTGGAACATCGAGCGGCCGGGGCGCGGACCCAGCGAACGGATCGGAAAGAACACGACCAGCACGAGCGCCGCGAGCGCCCCCAGCAGCAGGCGTCCGAGGGTCCGCCGGCCGGTGAGCTGCTCTTCCCCCCGCTCCAGCGCCGACGTCGCGGCCGCGCGCACCGCGGGCGGAGACGGCTCAGGCTCCCGCACGTCGGTCACTGATTCTTGTGGAAGAAGGCGCAGCGCCCACGCGATCACGGCGGCGCCGAGCGCGCCCAGCGACACCGCGAGCAGAACGCCCTCCAACTGCGGCTGGCCGCCGGCGGCGTAGACGGCGGCGAGGGCGAGGCTTCCACAGATCGACAGCACGAGCATCGCGGCGATCGGCCGCTCGACGGGGCGCATCACGTCGTCGTCCCGATCAAGCGGATGATCACGACGAGGCCGGCGAACCCGACGCACCAGGCGATGAACCCTTCGGCCACCGGACCGAGATGCCCGAGAGCGAATCCGCCGGGATCGGGGGGTGTTCTCAAAAACACGACATAGCGGACCAGGGAATCCAGATCGTGCTGGCCGATGATGGCCGCGTCGAACGCCGGCATCGGGTCGGGCCCGATGCGCACCGCCTCCGCGATCTCCACGGGGCGCGCGTCATGAAGATCGGGCGCGTCGGCGCCTTCGCCGACGGCGGCACCCTGCCCCGCCGTGCCGTGGCACGGCGCGCAGTTCGCGGCGAAGATCTGCCGTCCGTGCGCGAGGTCGCCGCCCTCGGGATGCACGGCCGGGATCGGCGGCCCGCCCGGCGCGAGCGACACGACGAACGCGACAATCGCGTCGATGTCGCGGCGCGACCACTCCGACCGGTGCCGCACCATGGGCTGCCGGGGGTCGGCCAGCGGCATCCGGCCGGTGGACAGCACAAAATCCAGCGCGGCCGCGCCGGCGCCGAGGACCGGCGCGCCGTCGGCGGTGCCCTGGGCCGCCGCGCCGTGACACGACGCGCAGTGCAGGGCATAGAGGTCGGCGCCGCGCCGCACCTCGGCGCTCGAGGCGGAAGCGGGCGACGGGGGCGGGGGCGTCTGGGCCCGCGAGCGGGCGGCGGTCATGAGCGCCGCCCCGACGACCAGCATCACCGCGGCCACCGTCACAGCGCGCGGACTCATCGGATGAGCCAGATCGTCGAGAACACCGCGATCCAGACCGCGTCGACGAAGTGCCAGTAATAAATCACCGCGTCGGGACCGCCGGTGCCGCCGCCCGGACCCCGCGCGCGATAGGCGCCCCCCGCGACCTTGGCCGCCAGGCCCAACAGCAGGATGATGCCGACGGCCATGTGCAGCGCGTGGAAGCCGGTCAGGGTGAAGAAGATCGTGCCGTACGCGTGCGAGGCCACGGTGAAACCCGCGGTGAGCCAGTCGTGCAGCTTGAGCCCGAGAAACACCACGCCCATTGTCGCGGTGAGCACGAGATGGCGGACGGCCGCGGCGGCGTGCCCCGCCCGCAGCGCGTGGACGGCGAGGTGCGCGGGGATGCTCGAGCCGAGCAGAATCGCCGTCGCGAGCGCCATCTCGGCGAGAGCGAGGTGCACGCCCGCCGGCGGCCAGACGGCGGCTTCGCTGCGCAGCGTAAAGTACGCTCCGAACAGCGCGCCGAAGAACATCGTCTCCGACGCGATGAACAGCACCATGCCCAGGACGAGCGGGGCCGGGCGCGTCCCACCACCCGGGCGTGCGGCGATCTGCGCGATCATCGTAGCCGTTCCTTCCGTCCGTGCGCGGCGGGGTCCTCCGGTGTGAGAAGTCGCGGGCAGCGCAGGGGCGCGTCGCCACCGCGTGCAACCTTGGGGGTCGGAGGTGGAGATTTGGAGCCACGCCCCTGGCATCGGTTCTACGCCGATGACGTCCCGCACGACATCGCCCTCCCCGACGCTCCCCTGCACGCGTTTCTCCAGGCGAGCGCCGCGCGCCATCCCGGCCGCGCCGCCGTCATTCTGAGCGGGCCCGGCTTCCACTCCGCGCTGTCGTACCACGCGCTCGATCGCGCGACCGACCGGTTCGCCGGGGCGCTGCGCGCCCTCGGCCTCCGGCGCGGAGATCGTCTCGCGATCGCGATGGGGAACCTGCCGCAGTACCCCATCGCCCTGTACGGCGCGTTCAAGGCCGGCGTCACGGTCGTCCAGGTCAACCCGCTGTATCGCGGCGAGGACCTCGCGTTTCTCCTACGCGACTCGCAGGCGAAGGCCCTCGTCACGCTCACGCGCCTGTATCCGAACGTGGCCGCGGTGCGCGACCGGACGGCGCTCGAGCACGTCATCCTGACCAAGGTCGCCGACTATTTCCCGCCGCTGTGGCGCGCGCTCTATCGCGTGGCGCGGGAGCGGCGCGAGGGCGACGCGATGCCGCGCGGGGCCGGCCTCGTCCCGTGGGGCCGGATGATGCGGGGGCACGCGCTTCCGCCGTCCGAAGGCGCCGCGCCCGAGGACCTCGCCGTCTTACAATATACCGGCGGCACGACGGGACGTCCCCGCGGCGCGATGCTGACGCACCGCAACCTCGCCGTGAACGCGGCGCAGGGGCTCGCCTGGTTCCGCGGCCTCAGGGAAGGCGAAGAATGCTTCCTCGTCGTGGTGCCGCTGTTCCACGTCTACGGGCTGCTCGTGCTGAACGCCGGCATCCGGCTCGCCGCGACCCAGCTGATGGTGCTGATGCGCATGTTCGAGGCGCGCCTCGTGGCCGAGCAGGTGCCGCGGTGGCGTCCCACGGTTTTCCCCGGCGTGCCGGCGATGTACGCGGCGATCAACCAGCTCAAGGACGTCGCGCGCCACGATCTCCACTCGATCCGGTACTGTCTGTCCGGCGCCGCGGGGCTGCCGGCGGAGGTGGCGCGGCGGTTCGAGGAGCTGACCGGCGGCCGCGTGGCCGAAGGGTACGGCCTTACCGAAGCCGCGCCGCTCGTGGCCGCGAACCCGATCTGGGAAGGCGGGGTGCGCAAGCCCGGCAGCATCGGGATTCCCGTCCCGGGCACCGACGTGCGGATCGTCGACCTCGAAAGCGGGACGCGCGACCTGCCGGCGGGCGAGGCCGGCGAGATGATCGTCCGCGGGCCCCAGGTCATGCAGGGATTCTGGAACGCGCCGGCCGACACGGCCACGTCGCTGCGCGGCGGGTGGCTCTACACCGGCGACGTCGCGCGCATCGACGCCGACGGCTTTCTCTTCATCGAGGACCGCAAGAAGGACATGATCGAGGTCGGCGGGCTCAAGGTCTACCCGCGCGAGATCGAGGACCTGCTGCTCGAACACCCGCTGGTCCGCGACGCCGCCGTCATCGGCGTGCCCCACCAGCTGCGGGGAGAAACGATCGTGGCCTACATCACGCTCCGGACCCCGGGCGGAGACGCCGTGCCGGCGCGCCGCCAGATCCGCGACTGGCTGCGGGAGCGGCTGCCGTCCTACAAGCTGCCGCGGCGCATCGAGATCGTCGACGCGATCCCAAAAACCCTCATCGGCAAGCCGCTGCGGCGCGTGCTGCGCGAGACCGCCGCCGCGGAGCCGCCTGCCGAGGACGGCACCGAGGGCTAGCCGGGCCCCCCGCGGCGCAACGACCGGCGCGGTCGAGCCGCGATCTACTGCGCGTCGCGGCCGGTGGCCGGCTCGGGGTGGATGCTGACCTTGACGCCGTGCCGGAACTCCTCCCGCACCCGCAGCTCCAGCTCCTCGGTGATGTCGTGGACGCGCGTGACGGAGAGGTCGGGCTGCAGCGTGCAGTGCACCGTGGCGAGGAGCGCCCGGCCGATCTGATGGACCTCGACCGAATGGCAGTTCACGACGCCCGGCAGCTTCCGCGCGATCTCGAGGATGCGCCGCTCCAGCTGCGCCCGGATGCGCGTCGCCTCCCGCGCGGTTTCGACCCGCCGGGGCAGCGGCTCGATGTGGACGTTCACCTCGTCGATCTCCGGCAGGGCGCCGCGGATCGCCCGCTCGAGCTCGGTCGCGCGGTCGTGCGCTTCGGTAAACCGGATGTTCGGGTCGACCTCCAGATCCAGGTCGACCTTGATCCGGCCGCGCGTCTCGAACACCGTCACGTCGTGGATCTGGAAATTCTCCCGATGCGCGATCGACCGCACCCGCTGCACCAGATCGCGGCGCGACGGCATGTCCGGCACGGCGTCGGCGACGACGTCCGCGGCGGGATAGAGCTCGTGGATCGCCCCCTCCACCCGGTCGACCACGGACTGCGCGTGCTCGAAGGGAATGTTGCTCTCGAGGACGAGCCGCAGGTCGGCGAAGAGGCGGTTGCCGCTCTGGCGGGCGCGCACCCGCTCGACTTCGAGCACGCCGGGGACCTTCGCCGCCGCTTCCGCGATGCGCTCGGACACACCCTCCGGCGCGGCGTCCATGAGCGCCCCGACGGTGCGGTTCCCGAGCCGCGTCCCGACGTAGAGCGTGACGCCGGCGACGAGCAGCGCGGCCAGGGGGTCGGCGTTCTGCAGCCACGGCACGCGCGCGGTGGCCCCGATCGACACCAGCACCAGGCCCAGCACCACCGCGCTCGTGCTCCAGACGTCCGTCGAGAAATGCAGCGCGTCCGCCTCGAGGGCCTGGCTGCGGTACTGAACCGCGACCCGCCACAGCGCGCGCGAGCGGAACGTATCGATCAGAATCGAGAGGGCCAGCACGGCGAACGCCCACCCGGACGTCGCGACGTGCGACCCGCTGATGAACAGGCGCCGGATCGCCTCGACGACGATCCAGACGCTCGTCACCGCGAGCAGGCCCGTCTGGACAAACGCGGAGAGATGCTCCACCTTGCCGTGCCCGAAGGGATGCTTGGGATCGGCCGGCTTGTCCGCGAGGCGGACCGATGTGTACGTGATCACGGCGGCGACGAGATCGAGGCCGGAGTGCGCCGCTTCGGACAGGATGCCGAGGCTGCCGGTGAGGAGTCCCACGGCCGCCTTGAGCGTCGTCAGCAGCGCCGCGGCGGCCACGGACGACAGGGCCACCGCGTATTTTTGCCGGGCGGGAATCCCGGTGAGCGGCGGCGTCCGGCGCTATCCTTTCGAGGTCATCGGATCAGCGGAGGATGCGGACGCGCTGCGGCGGCCAGTAGATGAGGATCGCTTCGCCCACGAGATTGCGGTCGGGCACGGATCCGAACGCGCGGCTGTCCTCGCTGTTGCCGCGGTTGTCGCCGAGCACGAACACCTCGTGCGCCGGCACCACGACGGGGCCGTACTCGCCCGCGGTGTCGACGCTGAGGTACCCCTCGGGAAGCGTCCGGCCGTTGATGTAGACGTGGCTCGCGCGAATCTGGACGCGCTGGCCCGCGACGGCCACGACGCGCTTGATGTAGTTGCGCGCGGGATCGGTCGGCGGCTTCAGGACGACGATCTCGCCGGGCCGCGGCGTCCGGAAGCGGTAGATGAATTTGTTGACGAGCACGCGGTCGTGCGGCAGCAGGTTCGGCTCCATGGAATACTGCTCGACCTGGAACGCCTGCGCGACCGAGATCATCACGAACTGCGCGAGGACGAACGCGACGACCAGGGTCTTGAGAAAGTCGAAGATGCCGCGGCGGGTATCGCGAATGTTCATAGGTTGCCTCAACTGCCTCCGATATAGGGCGACGGCGCTTCGGCCTGCCGGGATGGCGGAGGGGGTGGGATTTGAACCCACGAGACGGTTGCCCGCCTACACGCTCTCCAGGCGTGCCGATTCAGCCGTGCTCTCGCACCCCTCCGAGCGTGCACCATTATAACACGGGCCCCACGGCGCCGGCCGCGGGGCCCGAACGATGCATCCGCGCTGGGAACGCGGCCCGCGGCCGCGGGGCCTAACTCGCCCGCGACGCGGCCTTGAGGATCGCCCGCTTGGTGTACACCGAGGCGAGGTGCGCGCGGAATTCGCTCGACGCGTACAAATCCGCCTGCACATCCACGCCGTCGGCCGCGTGCGCCGCCGCGTCCGCGACCGTCTTCTCGTCGAGGGTCTTGCCCACGAGCGCTTTCTCGACCGCGGAGGCGCGGTACGCCTTCCCGGCGACGCCGTTGATGCCGATCGCGGCCTTCTGGCACTTGCCGCCGCTCATCTGCAGCACCACGGCCACGCCGACGACCGCGTACCCGCTGGCGGGATGCGGGTGCTTGAGGTACGCGGTCGCGGTGCCTTTGCCGGTCGCCGGCACGCGGACCTCGGTGATGATCTCGGTCGGCTTGAGCGCCGTCGTCAGCATCTCGACGAAGAAGTCCTTGGCGGGGATCGTGCGGTTGCCCTTCGGTCCGGTCGCGACGATCTCGGCCTCGAGCGCGAGGATCGCGCCGGGATAATCGGCCGCCGGGTCCGCGTGCGCCAGGGCGCCGCCGATCGTGCCGCGGTTGCGGACCTGCATGTCGCCGATCACCGCCGCGGTCTCCGGCAGCAGCGGGCATTGCTTCTGCAGCGCCTCGCTCTGCTCGACGGCGTCGTGGGTGACGAGAGCGCCGATCGTGATCGTGGCCCCCTTGGCCTCGATCTTGTCCAGCCCGGCGATGCGGCCGATGTCCACGACCACCTTGGGCTGGGCCAGCCGGAACTTCATGATCGGCAAAAGGCTGTGGCCGCCGGCCAGCAGCTTGGCATCGTCGCCGTGCCGCTCCAGGAGGCCGATCGCTTCCTTCACGGTGGACGGCGCGTGGTACTCGAACGGCGCGGGAATCATCGGGCCTTCACCTCCGCCTTCTTGGCTGCTTTCTTGGGGGACTGCTTGTGGATCGCGGTCCAGATCCGCTCGGGCGTGAGCGGCATGTCGATGTGCGTGACCCCGAACGACCGCAGCGCGTCCAGGACCGCGTTGACGACCGCGGGGGTGCTCGCGATGGTGCCGGTCTCGCCGACGCCCTTCACCCCGATCGGGTTGTGCGGCGACGGCGTCTCGGTGCGGCCGGTGACGAAGCGCGGAAACATCCGCGCCCGCGGCACGGCGTAGTCCGCCATGGAGCCGGTGAGCAACTGGCCCTCGGCGCTGTAGGCCGCGGCCTCGTGGAGGGCCTGCGCGACGCCCTGCACGATTCCGCCGTGCACCTGGCCGTCCACGATCAGCGGGTTGATGACCCGGCCGCAATCGTCCACGGCGACGTACCGCCGCAGCTCGACCTGCCCGGTGTCGGCGTCGACTTTCACCGCGGCCGCGTGCGTGCCGAACGGGAATGTGAAGTTCGTCGGATCGTAGTACGCGGACGCCTCGAGCGACGGCTCCACGCCGGCGGGAAGGTTCCAGGCCAGGTACGCCTGCAGCGTGACCTCCTGGATCGTCTTCGAGCGATCCGGGCTGCCGCGGACCGAGAAGCGGCCCCGTTCGAACGTCAGATCCCCTTCCGCGACCTCCAGCATGTGCGCGGCGATCTTCGCCGCCTTATCCCGGACCCGCTGCGCGGCGATCGCGATCGCCGCGCCGCCCACCACCGTCGACCGGCTGCCGTAGGTCCCCCAGCCCATCGAGATCGCGCCGGTGTCGCCGTGCACGACCTCGATGTCCTCGACCGGCAGGCCCAGCTGGTCCGAGAGGAGCTGCGCGAACGTCGTCTCTTCTCCCTGGCCGTGCGGCGACGTACCGGTGAACACCGTCGCCTTGCCGGTCGGGTGCAGCCGCACGGTCGCGCTTTCCCAGAGTCCGCCCTGGAAGCCCACCGCGCCGGCGACCGCCGACGGACCCAGCCCGCAGATCTCCACGTAGGTGCTCAGCCCGATGCCGAGGTACCGCCCGTCCTTCGGCCCCTGCTGCTGCACCTCGCGCAGCCGCTTGTACTCGATGAGCTCGAGCGCCTTGTCGAGCGCCGGCACGTAGTTGCCGCTGTCGTAGCTCAGCCCCTCGACCGTCGTGTACGGGAATTGCTCGGCGCCGATGAAGTTCTTGCGCCGCACCTCCGCGGGGTCGACGCCGAGACGGCCGGCGACGAGGTCCACCATCCGCTCGATGAGGTACGTGGCCTCGGGCCGCCCCGCGCCGCGATAGGCGTCCACCGGCGTCGTGTTGGTGAACACGCCCACCACTTCGTACTCGAGGTTCGGGATCGTGTAGCAGCCCGTGAGGATCAACCCGTGCAGGATCGTCGGCACGCCCGGCGCCGCGGTGGACAGATACGCGCCGAGGTTGGCCCACGTTTTGCCGCGCAGGCCGAGCAGCGTGCCGTCCCGCCGCGCCGCGATCTCGAGGTCCGTGATGTGGTCGCGGCCGTGGATCGTCGCCATGTAGTTTTCGCGGCGGTCCTCGGTCCACTTCACCGGGCGGCCGGTGGCGCGCGCGCAGAACGCGACGACGGCCTCATCGGCGTAGAACGGGATCTTGCTGCCGAAGCCGCCGCCGACTTCCGGCGCCACGACCCGGATCTTGTGCTCGGGGATCCCGGTCACCACGGACATGAGGAACCGCGCGATGTGCGGGTTCTGCGTCGTGTACCAGACCGTGAGATCGCCCGAACCGCTGCTGTACTTGGCGACGACGCTGCGGGTCTCCATCGCGTTCGGGATCAGCCGCTGGTTGACGAAGCGCTGCCGCACGACCACGCCGCCGCGCTCCGCCTCGTCGAACGCGGCCTTCACGTCGCCGCCGGCCAGCTTCCAGGTGAAGGCGACGTTGTTCGGCGCCTCCGCGTGCAGCTGCGGCGCGCCCGATCCCACCGCCTGCTCCTGGTTCACGATCGCCGGAAGCGGCTCGTAGTCGACCCGCACCAGCGCCGCGGCGTCACGCGCCGTGTAGGGATCCTCCGCGACCACCACGGCCACGCCGTCGCCGGCGTACCGTACGCGGTCGACGGCGAGCGCGGGATGCGGCGGCGTCTTCAGGTCCGAGTTCGGAATGAGCCACGCCGTCGGAATCGGGTTGATCTTGCCCTGGAGGTCGGCGCCGGTGAACACGGCGACGACGCCCGGGTGGCGGCGCGCCGCGCCGGCGTCGACGCGGGCGATGCGGGCGTGGGCGTGCGGGCTGCGGACGATGCACGCGTGCACCATCCCGGGCAGCTTCAGGTCGTCGGTGTACGTCGCCTGGCCGGTGATCAGACGCGGGTCTTCGCGGCGGCGGATGCTGGCGCCAAAGATCGTGCTGACCGCCATGGCCGTCGCCCCCTTACCGGGCCGGCGCGCCGCGCAGCTTGCCCGCGGCGTTCTGGATCGCGTTCACGATGTGCTGGTAACCGGTGCACCGGCAGAGGTTGCCCTCCAGGCCTTCGCGGATCTGCGTCTCGGACGGGTCGGGATGCCGCCGCAGCAGCTCGAGGGCGGCCATCATCATTCCGGGAGTACAGAAGCCGCACTGCAGGCCGTGCTCCTCCCAGAACCCCTGCTGAATCGGGTGCAGGTCGCCGTTCGTGGCGAGTCCTTCGACCGTCTGCAGCTGCGCGCCGTCGGCCTGCACCGCGAGCAGCGTGCAGGCCTTGATCGCGCGGCCGTTCATCATGATCGTGCACGCGCCGCAGTTGCTCGTGTCGCACCCCACGTGCGTCCCGGTAAGCCCGAGCACGTCGCGGATGTAGTGCACGAGCAACAGGCGGGGCTCGACCTCGTTGGAGTACTTCGTGCCGTTCACCGTGACGCTGATCGCGCGCTTCACGGGTGCGCCTCCTTCGTGGGAGTCGCCGCGGGTTCGGGTGGATGCGCCCGGGGCCCGCAGGGCGGTTGCCGGTAGGGCGGGAAAAACGGTGCTGGGACGGCTGCAGAAAATGAGTCGCTGCTCCGGCAGCAGGCTCTTCTGCGCGGGCCGACCGGCGTCCTCCGGCCCGGCCGGTGCTCCCCAGGGAATCCATGGACCTCGCGGCTCAACTGATCGTCAGCGGCCTGCTGGCCGGCGCGCCTTACGCGCTCGCGGCCTGGGGCATGGCCGTGGCTCTCGCGACCGGGACTCTGAACCTCACGCTGGGCCTGTTTTTCACGCTCGGCGCCTACTCGGCTCTGGAGGCCACCGCGCGCGGCCTGCCCGCGTCGTACGCCGCCCCGGCCGCCGCCCTCGCGGCCTTCGTGCTCGGACTGGGCATCGAGCGCGTGTTCGTGCGGCCGCTGCGCGGATGGCCGCTCGCGACGGCGGTCGTATTGCTCGGCGTCGCGCTGGCCGGCGAATACGCCGTCGGCCTTCTCTGGGGGACGGCCGACCGCTCGGTCCCTCTCAAACTTGAGGTCCTGCAAATCGAGCACGTCGTCGTCGCCGGGCTGGAGTTGTTCGTCGCGGCCGGCGCGGCGCTCGCGTTCTTCGCCGTAATCGCCTCGGCGCGCCGGACGCGCGCCGGCCTGGCCGTTCGCGCCGCGGCCGAGAACCCCGAGATCGCCTCGTGCGCGGGCCTCGACGTCGAGCGCCTGCGGGTGTGGGCGTTCGCGGCGGGATGCGCGGCGGCCGCGGCGGCGGGCGCCTTCGTCGCGCCGATTACGCCGCTGTCGCCCGCGATGGGCCGAGGCGCCCTGATCTTCAGCCTGGCCGCGGTGGCCGCCGGTGGACCGGGGCTGCCCGGACTGCTCGCGGCATCGCTCACCCTCGGCGTAATCACCCAGGCGCCGGCGAACTACGTCGCACCGCAATGGGCCGTGGTGGTGCCGGCGGCGGTGCTCGCCGGGGCGGCGGCGTGGCGGCGCACGCCGCTCTGGCGGAGGGCGGAGGCATGAGCACGGCCGCGGTCTCGAGGCCCGTCACCGCCTACCCGGCGGGGCGCCCCCCGTCGTTGTGGTGGGCGGCGGCCGGCTGGGTCGCCGTGCCGTTCGTCGCCGCGGCACTCGGGCACGACCGCTTCGCCTCGACGACGCTGGCGGCCGCCGCGGTGCAGGGCCTCTTCGCCGTCAGCTGGGTGCTGCTCGCCGTCAGCGGGCAGCCGAGCCTCGGGCATGCGCTGCCGTACGGCGCCGGCGCCTACGCGGCCGCGTTCGTCGCCCGGCGCGCAGGCCTTCACGCGGGCGACCTCGGTGGTCTGATGCCGGTCGTCCTGACCGTCGCGGCCGCGATCGCGGGCGGGTGCTTCGGCGCCCTGCAGGGCCGGCTGACGCGCCGCCTCGCACCGGCCTTCCTCGCCGTCGTCACGCTCGCGATGGTCGAAGCCGGGCGCACCCTCGCCACGATGTGGATGGCGCCGGTGCTGCGCGGCGGCGCCGACGCCGACGCCAGCATTCCGATCGTCCCGTTCCCGAGCGACGACCGCGCGGCCGCCTGGATCACCGCGGCTGCGTTCGGCGCGGGCGTGCTCCTTGTGACGGCGCTCGTGCGATCGCGCACGGGCGTCGCGCTGCGGGCCGCGGCCGGCGGCGAGCGGGCCGCGGAGGCGCTGGGCTTCGACGCCCCGCGCCTGCGGCTGTTCGCGTTCGTCGCGGCAGGCACGATCGCCGGAACGGCGGGCGCGCTCGCGGCGCAGCTGTCCGGTCATGTGTCCCCGCTGATGCTCTCGTGGCAGACTTCGCTGTTCGCGCCCGCCGCGGCGTTGATCGGCGGCGCCGCGACCGTGGCCGGGCCGGCCGCCGCGGGGTATGCCGGCGCCGCGGTCGCGCAGTTCCTCGACGTCCCCTCACCGCTCCAACTGCTGGTGTTGGCGGCCGTGCTCGTCGCGGCGGGCCTGCGCGATCCTCAGCATCTGTTCGGACCGGCCTTCAGTTGGAATCCGCGGCCGAGGAACGGCCCATGATGGACACGCCCGACCGCTTCGGCCCGCTGCTGCGGCTCGACGGCGTGCGGATTCGCGCCGACGGAGCGCGGCCGGCCCGCGAGTTCACGATCGACATCGCCCCCGGCGAGGCGCTCGGCGTGCTCGGCCCGCGCGGCAGCGGGAAGACGGCGCTGCTGGACGTGGTCTCGGGCTTCCTCCGCCCGGAGCGGGGCCGCATCGCCCTTTGCGGCGAGGACATCACGGGCTGGGCTGCGCGGCGGATCGCCCGCGCCGGCGTGGCCCGTAGTTTTCAAACGCCGCCGTTTCTCGACGGCACCATGATCGACGACGCCGTCGCGGCGGCGGCGATCGGCCGGGGACTCAGCGCGCGCCGGGCGCGCGACGCGGTCAGGCTCGGCCTCGCCATCACCGGGCTCGAGCCCACGCGGTACCGGACCGGCGCCGCGCTCGGCCCGGCCGAGCAGCGCCTTCTCACGCTCGCCCGCGTCGCCGCGGCGGCGCCGCTCCTTGCGCTCCTCGACGAACCGCTGGCGGGGCTCGCGCCGGAGGCGGCCGGCCTCGTCGTCGCGACCGTGCGGCGCCTGCGCGAGATCGGGATCACCCTCATCGTGACGGCGCATGACGCGGCGTCGCTGCGCGTCGTCTGTTCGCGGGCCGCGCTGATGCGCGACGGGCGCCTCGCCGAAGCGGGCCGGCCGGCCGGCGCCCCCGATGCTTGAGGCCCACAATCTCTACCTGCACGGGCCGGACGGGGCGGTCGCGCTCGACGACCTCACGATCTTCGCGCATCCCGGCGATCTCCTGGCCCTGCTCGGCGGCCACGGCGCGGGCAAGTCCGCGCTGCTGCGGACCGTCGCCGGCCTGGCACGACCGGAGCGCGGCGCCCTGCGCCTCGACGGCACGGACCTCGCCGGCCTCGAATCCCACGCGCGCGCCGCGCGCGGCATCGCGTACGCCGGCGACGCCGAACGGGTCATGGAGCGGCTGTCCGTGCGCGAGAACCTGCTCTTCGGGGCGTGGCGGCGGCGCGACCGCCGGACGGTGCGCCGCGAGTGCTCGGAGTGGCTGGAACGGTTTCCCGCGCTCGCCGCGGCGGCCGGCCGTCCGGCCGCGGATCTGGACGCAAGCGGCCGCGCGGCCGCGGCCCTCGGACGGGCGTGGCTGGCTGGACCACGCGTCCTGCTGGTGGACGAGCCCTTCGCGGGCGTCGATGGGGCGAGCCGGGCCGGCATCGCCGCCGCCCTGCGGGAGGCGTGCGATGCCGGCCGCATCGTCATCTGCGCGATGCACGAACCCGAGGACGCGGCGATCGCCGGCCGCGTCAACGTTCTCTCGAACGGCCGCGTGATCTTCTCCGGCTCTCCGGCGGCGCTCGCGACCGCGGGCGCCGCGGCGCTGGAGTGAGTCCCCGTGCTATCCTAGTGCAGTGCGCTCGTGCGTGCTCTCGTGTCCGCCGGGGTTCGACTTCCACGCGACCGCGACCGTCATGCGGCGGGGACCGGCCGACCCGCTCGTCTGGTACGACGGACGGCGCTGGCGCCGCCGGCTAGCGGTCGACGGCGCCGCGTGTCTCGTCGAGGCCGTCCCTGCCGATGGCGGCCTCGCCGCCCGCGTGCTCGCCGGTCGCGCGTCGCGGCCGCACCTCGAGCGCACCGTCGCACGCCTGTTTGGGCTCGACGATCCCGCACGCGCCCTCTCCCCCCGCCTGCCCGCGACAGTCCGCCGCGCGGTGGGACGCCTGCGGGGGACCGCCGCGCTGCCCGGCTATCCCACGCTCTTCGAGGCGCTGGTGCACACGATTCTCGGCCAGCAGATCAGCGCGACGGCGGCCAACGCGCACCGCGCCGCGTTCACGAGACGATTCGGCCGTCCGTTCGCCTTCCGGGGCGGGAGGTACTGGATGTTTTCGGCGCCCGGCGACGTGGCCGGCGAGCGCCTCGCGTCGCTGCGCCGCCCCGGCCTCAGCACCGCGAAAGCCGTCGCGGTCCGCGCGGTCGCGCGCGCGTTCGATCGCGGCACGGTGTCCGACGCGGCGCTCGAAGCGCTGCCGCCGGATGCCGCGATCGCCACGCTGACCGCGCTGCCGGGCATCGGACGCTGGACGGCGGAGTGGGTGCTGCTGCGCGCCCTGCGGCGCTTCGACGTCGTCCCGGCCGGCGATCTGGCCGTCCGGAAGGCCGTGAGCTGGCTGGCCGGACGTGAGGAGTTGCTCAGCGAGCCGGAAGTGCGCGAACTCGCCGCGCCGTGGACCCCGTATGCCGGCCTCGTCGCGTTCCGGCTGCTCCTCGCGCACCGGCAGACGTTCGCGTCACCGCCCGCGCGGCAGGCGTTGGTGCGCGCCGGCGGCACGAGGCAAGCGGTCCCGGCAGTTCCGGTCGGCTGATCGGCATGAGCGCGCAGTTCGCGCCCGGTCCGTCGACGCCTCGCGATGAACTGCGCCGCCGCGCGTCGGCCCTGCAGCGTCACCTGGGCCCGACGGGGCTCGACGCGGCCGTGATCACACAGAACGTCAACCTCTTCTATTTCGGCGGCAGCATCCAGAGCGGCGTGCTGATTGTACCGGTGGAGGGCGAGCCGGTGTACGCGGTGCGCCGGATTATCGAGCGCGCCCGCGTGGAAAGCGCGCTGGAGGCGATCGTGCCGCTGCCGAGCCTGCGCGGACTCGCCGCCCGCGTTACCGAGGCACTCGGCCGTCCGGCCGCGCGGGTCGGCATGGAGCTCGACGTGCTGCCGGTCGCCGTACGGGACCGCTTCGCCGCGTCGCTCGGGGCGGTCGAGATCGCCGACGTGTCCGCGGCCGTGCGGCACATTCGTTCGGTGAAGTCACCGTACGAGCTGGACAAGCTGCGGGCGGCCGCGCGGCTCTCCGACGCGATCCTCGGCGCCGCGGTCGAGGCCCTCCGCGAAGGCATGACCGAGCTCGAGCTCTCGGCGCAGATCGAGGCCGCGGCGAGGCGGCGGGGCCACGAAGGCGTGATCCGGCTTCACGGGTGGAACCAGGAGACCTACTACGGGATGATCGCCGCGGGGCAGGCCGCCGCGGTGCCGAGCTTCCCCGATCTGCCGCTCGGTGGCGAAGGCCCCGGCCCGTCCGCGCCCTACGGCGCGGGGTGGCGGCGGATCGCGCGTGGCGACGCGGTGATCGTCGACGCGCCGGCGGTCCTCGGCGGGTACATCGTCGACCAGACCCGCACGCTCGTGATCGGCCGGCTCCCGGATGCGCTCGCGCGGGCCCACGACGCCGCGATGGACGTGCTCAAGACCGTCGAGGACGCGATCCGTCCCGGCACGACCCCCGAGAGCCTGTATCACCTCTCGCTTGAGCGGGCCGCGGCCCTCGGCTATGCGAACGCCTTCATGGGCGCGGGCGCCTACCGCGCCCGCTACGTCGGTCACGGCGTCGGCCTCGAGCTCGACGAATGGCCGGTGCTCGCGGACGGGTTCACCGACCCGCTCGAGCCGGGCTGTGTTTTCGCGGTCGAGCCCAAGATGCTGTTTCCCGGCCTCGGCGTGGCCGGGATCGAGGATCAGTACGCCGTCACCGCGACCGGCTGCGAGCGCCTCACCTTGGCGGAGCAGCGCCTGTTCACCGTCTAAGCGTCCGCCGGCCCGGCAGGTTTGCCCCTCGATAGAATAGAAACGAGGCCGCATCCCGGCCTGGAGCTCCCCGCGGAACTCGGCCGGTCAATTTCCTCCCCTGAAGGAGGCGCAGCAGGCATGGCCGACGCACCCGAGGCACGCTCCGCCACCGCCGTCACGGAAGCGGAGATCGCAGTTCACTGGAAGGAAGAAGAATACTATCACCCCTCGCCCAAGTTCATCGGGCAGGCCAACTTGACCGATCCCGCGGTCACGGAGCGCTTCAGTCTCGAGCACTTTCCGGAGTGCTTCCGCGAATACGGCGACCTGCTGAGCTGGGACCAATACTGGGACACGACCTTCGACGGCAGCAACCCGCCGTTTTGGAAGTGGTTCGTCGGCGGCCGGCTCAACGCGTCGTACAACTGCGTCGACCGCCACCTCGCGCAGTACAAGAACAAGGCGGCGCTCATCTTCGTGCCCGAGCCCGAGCAAGACGCGCATGTCGCCATCACGTACCGCGAGCTCTACGTGCGCGTGAACGAAGTCGCCGCCCTGCTGCGGGACTTCTGCGGGCTCAAGGCCGGCGATCGGGTCACGATCCACCTGCCGATGACGCCGGAGCTGCCGATCACGATGCTGGCCTGCGCACGGCTCGGCGTGATCCACTCGGTCGTGTTCGGCGGGTTCAGCGGCGAGGCATGCGGCATCCGCATCGCGGACTCGGGCAGCCGTGTGCTGATCACGATGGACGGGTACTATCGCAACGGGAAGCTGCTCGACCACAAGGCGAACGCCGAGATCGCGGTCGCCACCGCGGCCAAGGAAGGCCAGAAGGTCGACAAGGTCATGGTGTGGCGCCGGTTCCACGACCGGTCCGCGACCAACACCCCGCTCGTCCAGGGCCGCGACCACGTGATGAACGAAGTGCTGGAGAGCTACCGCGGCCGCCTCGTCGAGCCGGTGTCGATGGACGCGGAGGCGCCGCTCTTCATTATGTATACGAGCGGTACGACCGGCCGTCCGAAAGGCGCGCAGCACCGCACCGGCGGCTACCTCGCCTACGTCGCCGGCACGTCCAAATACATTCAGGACATCCATCCCACCGACGTCTACTGGTGCTTCGCCGACATCGGGTGGATCACGGGCCACTCGTACATCGTCTACGGCCCGCTCGCGCTCGCGGCGACCAGCGTGCTCTACGAAGGCGTGCCGAACTACCCCGACGCCGGCCGGCCGTGGCGGATCGCCGAGCGTCTCGACGTCAACATCTTCCACACGTCGCCGACGACGGTGCGCATGCTGCGGAAGCTGGGGCCGGACGAGCCGAAGAAATACGGCTACCACTTCAAGCACATGACCACGGTCGGCGAGCCCATCGAGCCGGAAGCCTGGCGATGGTATTACAACGCGGTCGGCAAGCGCGAGGCCGTCATCTGCGATACCTGGTGGCAAACCGAGAACGGCGGGTTTCTCTGCACCACCAAACCGGCGATCGACCCGATGAAGCCCGGCAGCGCCGGACCCGGCGCGCCCGGCATCCACCCCGTCATCTACGACGAGGAAGGCCGCGAGGTCCCGCGGGGCAGCAACCGCGCCGGCAACATCTGCATCCGCAACCCCTGGCCCGGCATCATGCAGACGGTGTGGGGCGACCCCGACCGGTTCGTCCGGACCTATTACGCGAAGTACTGCAAAAACCCGAAGAGCAAGGAGTGGCGGGACTGGCCGTACTTCGCCGGCGACGGCGCGCTCCAGGCGGCCGACGGCTACTTCCGGATCCTCGGCCGCGTCGACGACGTGATCAATGTCGCCGGCCACCGGCTCGGCACAAAGGAGTTGGAGTCCGCGGCGCTCACGGTCGCGGAGGTCGCCGAGGCCGCGGTCGTGCCCGTGGTCGACGAATTGAAGGGCCGCGTGCCCGAGGTCTACGTCTCGCTCAAGCCCGGCGTCACCGCGACCGCGAAGGTCCAGGAGAGCGTGGTGCGCGCGATCGAGACCACGATCGGCAAGATCGCGCGGCCGAAGCAGGTGCGGATCGTCCCCGACATGCCGAAGACGCGCTCGGGCAAGATCATGCGGCGGGTGCTGGCCGCGATCTCGAACTCGATGGACACCGGCGACGTCACGACGCTCGCCAACCCCGACGTCGTGGAGCAGATCCGGCAGGCGGTCCAAGGATCCGGCCCGGTGAAGCTCAAGGACGCGCCCGAGGACATCAAGCGGTTCGGCGAGCTGCCCTAGTCAACGGAGTGTACTGGTCGACGACACACAGCAGACACGAAGACGGCGTTGATCGCACGGGCGCGGGTCCGGGGACGGACCCGCGCCGGCATTTGCGCCCACACGTTCCCCATTGACCGCCCTTGCCGGCGCGCGTATCATGACGCCACCATGGCGCGGCGCGTGACCCTCGACGAACTGGCTGGAATGATCGCGCGGGGGTTCGAGGACGTCAACCGCCGGTTCGAGGTCGTCGACCAACGGTTCGAGGCCGTCGACCAGCGGTTCGACGGTATTGACAGAAGACTCGACGGTATTGACAGAAGACTCGACGGCATCGACCAAATCCTCGAGCAGCACACCGCGCTCCACAAGGACCATTCGCTCCGCCTCGACCGCATTGAACGAAAGCTCGAGCAGCACGATGCCTTTCATACCGATCATACGCGCCGGTTCGACCGCATTGAGCGAAAACTCGACACCGCGACCGAGCGGCTCGACGGCCACGAGGTCCGGCTGCAGGGTGTCGAGAGGCGGCGGGGTTCGAAGTCTTAGAAAGCGTCGATCACGGTCGGCAGCAGCGTCTGCCGCTCGACATCGATAAGGCCGAGGTCGGACAGTTTCCCCTCCGGGCTCACCGCCAGCGTCAGCGACACGATCGCCATGAACGCCCGCTCGCCCGCCATACCGGCGGGTTCCGCCGCGGCGCGAAACGCCGCCACCTCCGCGGCGACGTCCGCCGCGGGCTTGAGGGAAATGAGCCCGGCGACCGGCAGATCGATCCGTGCGATCACGCGCCCGGCTTCCACCAGCACGATCCCGCCGCCGCTCTCGGCCAGCGTCCGGCAGGCGAACAGCATGTCTTCAGCGTTCGTCCCGACGATCGTCAGATTGTGCGAGTCGTGCGACACCGAGGTGGCGATCGCGCCCCGGCGCGGACCGAAGCCGCGGATCACCGCGCAGGCAGTTCCGCCGTGGCGGCCGTGGCGTTCCACGACCGCCAGCATCGCGAGTTCCCGCCCATCGGCGGACGGCAGCAGCGCGACCTCGCCGCCGGCCACGCGCACCCGCATTGTCCCGTACGTCGTACGCACGGGCGCCGAGCGGCCGTTGAAGTCGATCACCCGGATCGTCGCCTCGCCGTCCGGGGTGCCCGGCACCCGGATCCGGAACGCCCCCGGGCCCAGATCGCGCGGCAGACGAATAGTGTTCTCCCGCTCCACGGCGGCGGCGCGATTTTGGGCGGCCGGCGGGACGGTGATATGGCCGTCCTCGGCGACGAGCCTCCCCGCACGGTAGACTTCTTTGACCCGAAATTCGCGCAGGTCAGACAGCAGCACGACGTCGGCGATCCGGCCGGGCGTGAGCGCGCCGAGATCGTGGCGCCGCAGGCGGTTCGCGGCGTTGAGGGTCGCGAACTGCACGACGTCGACCGGGTCGAGGCCCTCCTCGACGAGCCGCCGCGCGACGTAGTCGACGCCGCCCCGCCGCAGCAGGTCTTCCGGCACCACGTCGTCCGTGCACAGGGTAACCGCCGGCAGGTATCCCCTGCCGCGCAGCGCCTCCGCCAGCGCCGCGGCGTTCAGGGAGAGCGAGCTCTCGCGCACCTCAAGGTACATGCCGGTCCGCAGCTTCGCGAGGCCGTCCTGCGTCTCGCGGTTCTCGTGATCGGAGTCGATGCCGGCCGCGGCGTAGGCCGAGAGATTCCGGCCGCGCACCCGCGGGGCATGGCCTTGGATCAGCCCGCCGGCCCGCTCGGTCGCGTCCAGCAGACGCATCATCCGGCCCTCGCCGCGCAGCACGGCGGGGTAGTCCATCACCTCGGCGAGCCCGGCCACCCGCGGCCAGCCGAGCATCTCCTCGATCTCGGCGCGGTCGAACTCGGCGCCCGCGGTCTCGACCGCCGGCGCCGAAGGCACGCACGACGGCGCCATCACCAAAATGCGCAGCGGAACGTCCTCGGACGCGTCGAGCATGTAGCGCACGCCGGGCAGGCCCATCACGTTCGCCAGCTCGTGCGGGTCGATCAGCGCGGTCGTGGTGCCGTGCGGCAGCACCGCCTCGGCGTAGTGCGCCGGGGTGATCATGCTGCTCTCGATGTGCACGTGCGTATCGATGAGCCCCGGGATCGCGACGAGCCCCTGCCGGTCGAGCACCGTGCGCCCGGCGAGCGGACCGTCGCCGGGGGCGGTCACGTGGGCGATGCGTCCCGCGAAGATCCCGATGTCCGCGGGATAGGTCTCGCCGGTAAACACGTTGACGAGCATCACCCCGCGCAGCACGAGATCGAGGTCCCGCCGCCCCGCCGCGGCCTCGATGAGCGCGACGCGGTCGTACGCCGGCTCCCGGCTCCATGCCGTCATCGGCGCGCACCACCCGCGGACCACATCAGCGTCCCGCCTGGCTCGGCGCGTACCGTCGCAGCACCGGCGCTTCGATCCACGTCAGCATCCCGTACAGCAGCACCGACACGATCGTCACGAGGATTCCGGCCGCCCACAGCATCGTGAACTGAAACTGCGCCCGCGCGATGATCATAAGATAGCCGAGGCCGCGCCCGGTGGCGAGCCACTCCGCGACGATCGCGCCGAGAATCGACGCCAGCACGGAGATCCGCGCGGCCGCGAACAAGCTCGGCAGCGCGCTCGGAATCCGGACCTTCCAGACCACGGCCCACGGCGACGCCGCGTACAGGCGCAGCACCTCGATCGCCTGCGGCGAGGCGGATCGCAGCCCCTGCATCACGTTGACGAGCGTCGGAAAGAACGTGATGATCGCCGTGATGGCCGTCGTCCCGGCAATGCCCCGGCCGAAGAGCAGCACGAGCAGCGGCGTCATGGCGATGACCGGCACCGAGCGGAGCGTGATCGCGACCGGCATGAAGGCCCGCTCCAGCCGCGGGTAGACGACGAACAGCACCGCCACGAACGCCGCGGTCACGGTCCCCACACCGAACCCCGCCGCCGCGTCCTCCAGCGTCATCGCGAGCGCCGCGCTCAACTCTCGGCGGTTCTCCGGCGCGGCGGTCCCGACGGCCAGGTCGCGCAGCACCTGCACCGGCGTCTTCGCGAAGAACGGATTGAGATGAAAGACGCGAATGAAGGCGACCCACAGCCCGAGGATGACCCCGAGCGACAGCACGGTGAGCCCGGCGCGCCGCAGCGCCCACCGCCCCGCGCCGGCCCCGGCGTCCCGCCCGGTCAGCGCCGGGGAGGCGTCGAGCGGCGGCGCCCACGTGACGAGCACCCGCGCGGCGGCCGCGGCCAGCGCGAAGCCGCCGCCGGCCAGCGCGCTGGCGACGATCGCGAGCCCCCACACCCGCGGGGTATCGAGCGTGGCCATCGCGTTCACCATCGCCACCCCGAGCCCGCGGTCCCCGCCGAGAAACTCGCCGAGGATGGCCCCGAGCACCGCGCCCGGCGCGGCGACGCGGAAGCCCGCCAGCAGCCACGGCACGCTCGCGGGCAGGCGCACTTTGCGCAGCGCGTCGAACGGCCGCCCGCCGAGCGTATGGATCAGGTCGAGCGAGGCGCCGTCCGCCGACCGCAGGCCGATCAGCGAGGTGATGACCGTCGGAAAGAACACCGCGAGGGCGGCGAGCGCGACTTTGGGCTCGTCGCCCGGCAGCACCACCGCGATGATCGGCGCGATCGCGAGCAGCGGTGTCGCGTAGATGACGATCGCGATCTGCATCAAGAGACCCTCGAGCCGGCGGACCTGCATGATGACGAGCGCGAGCGCGATCGCCGCGAGATTCCCCCAGAAGAAGCCGCGCGCCGCTTCCCACAGCGTCGCCGTCACGTTCGTCGGGTAGATCGCGAGGTCGTGCCAGGCCCGCAGCGCAATCGCGGCGGGCGACGAGATCGTGTACCGTGCCCACGGCAGCACCCCGCCGAGGACCTGCCAGAGGACGAGGAGCGCGACCGGCCCGAGCGCCGCGTCCAGCCAGCCGGACGCGCTTCCCGCGGGCGCCTGGATCACGTGACCGGGGCTCCGGCAGGAGGCCGCCCGGAATCGGGGGCGGCCGGGGGTCCCGCGTGAGACGGGGCGAAGAGCAGCTCGCTCAACCGGTCGCAGAGGGCGTGGAACCGCGGACTCCGCAGCACCTCCGGGCCCCGCGGCCGCGGCAGATCGATCGCCACCTCCGCGCGCACCTCGCCGGGCTGCGGCGTCATCACCACCACCCGGTCGGCGAGGAACACCGCCTCGGCGATCGAATGCGTGACGAGCAGCGTCGTCGGCGACTGCTCGCCCCAGATGCGGAGCAGCTCGAGGTTCATGCGCTGGCGCGTCATCTCGTCGAGCGCCCCGAAGGGCTCGTCGAGCAGCAGGACGCGCGGCCGGGTGACGAGCGCGCGCGCGATGGCCGCGCGCTGCCGCATCCCGCCGGAGAGCTGCGCCGGGCGCGCGCCTTCGAAGCCGCGGAGCCCGACGAGCGCGATCAGGTCGAGGATCTCGGTCCGCGGGACCTCGATGCCGGTGACCTCGAGCGGCAGCGTCACGTTGCCGTAGACGGTGCGCCAGGGCAGCAGCGCCGGATCCTGGAACGCGATGGCCACGCGGTGCTGCCGCCGCGCGGCGTCGGGCGGCCCGCCCTCGACCAGCACGCGGCCCTCCGTCGGCACGTCGAGGTCGGCCAGGATGCGGAGCGCCGTGGATTTGCCGCAGCCCGACGGACCGAGCAGCGCGACGAACGCGCCGGCCGCCACCCGCAGATCCATGCGGCCGATCGCCTGCACCGGTTTCCCGTCGAGCCAGTAGGTCTTGCGGACGCCCTCGAGGATCAGCCCCGCAGCGGCGGCGCCCCCGGGAAGGGGCGGCGTGCCGTCACTCACGGCCGCCGGCCCGCTTAGACGTGGGTCCGCCCGTGATAGATCTCCTGGAGCACGTCCGTGGTGAAGAGTTCGGCGCCGACGTTGATACCCGTCCGCTTGAAGAGGTCGACGTTCTTCGCGATGTCGGGGTTGCTCATCCAGAGCAGGCCGTGCTGGGCCGTCGCCGGTGTCTGCATCAGTTTTTCGATCGTGACCTTGTTGCCGAGGTACTGCGATATGTAGCTGAGGCCGAGCGCCCTGCCGTACTTCTCCACGGTGAGCTTCGCGCCGAGCGACGGGTTGGCGGCGTTGGCCTGCCAGCCGCGGATTTCCGCGCGCAGGAACCGGACCACGTCCGCCCGGCGGTTCCGCAGCGTGTCCTCGAGCACGTAGTAGCAGCCGGAATACGACGAATAGCCGTAGTCGGCGAACAGGAAGAACTCCACCGGGACGCCCGATACTTGTAATTCGACCGGCTGCTCCGTCGCAAACGAGACGAAGGCGTCCACGTCGCCGGTCACGAGCGGCGCCGGATCGAACTGCACCGGGACGCGGGTGATCTTGGCCGCGTCGAGGTGGTTGAGCGCGAGCCACGTGGTCCAGGGGATGCTGTCGGCCGCGGCGACGCCGACGCGCTTGCCGATCAGGTCCTGCGGCGTGCGGATCGGGTTCTTCTTCAGCGACAGAATCGCGAGCGGGCTCTTCTGGTACAGGACGCCCAGCACTTTGATCGGCGCGCCCCGCTCCCGCGCCTTCGCCAGAATCTGCGCGCCGGTGCCGCAGCCGAACAGCGCCTTGCCGGAGACGATCGCGGTCACGACGTCGATGCCCGGGCCGCCCGAGAGCATGTCGATGTCCAGGCCTTCGTCTTTGTAGTAGCCGTTCGCATCGGCGATGAAGCTGCCGGCGAACTCCACCGTCTTCACCCACCCGAACTGCACCGCGGCGCGCGTGGCGGCTCCGGCCGCGAGCGCCGTCGCGCCGCCGGCCCGGGTCCACCAGGCCGCGGCGGCGATCGCCGCCGCGGCTTCGAACGAACGGCGGAGCAGTGTCCGGCGGTCCATGGCCGCCGGCAGGAACGGGCGTGCACCCATGTCGGTCACCTCGTCTGGGAAGTGGTCGCGGAGAACAATGAGAGTACGTACGGGCGCGGCGCGCCGGTTCCCTCCCATTGGACCGCCGGCCGATCAGGGAAGATTAACCGTGTGTGGCGCAAACCGCCGCCCGCGTCAATCACAAACCGCCCGGCCCGGGCGCGCGCGAAGTGCGCGTCCGCGGGACGCGCTCGTGGTGATGACCGCGGCCGTGGCCGGCTTCATCCTGACCTGGAGATCCTAGCCGCCGCGACCGGCGTCACTCCAGCCGGATCTCTTCGCCGATCCCCTTCGCCTGCGCGCGGGCGTAGGCGAAGCGCGCGGTCGCGACGTCCTCCACCGCCATTCCAAGCGACTTGAACAGCGTGATCTCGTCCTCAGTCTCGCGGCCGGGGTGGCGGCCGGCAAAGACCTCGCCGATCTCCGCGACGATGTGGCGTTCCGTGATCGCGCCTTCGCGGATCGGGCCGACGACGTCGCCGGCCTCGGTCACCGCGCCCGCCCGCGAGTCGACAAACAGCCGGGCGCGGCGGACGACGTCGGTGACCAGCTCGCGCCAGTCCGGCCGTGCCGCGCCGACGCAATTGAGGTGGGCGCCGGACGCGAGCCAAGCGCCTTCGACGACGGGCGTCGTGCTGCCGGTGACGGTACAGATCACGCCGGCGCCGCGCACGGCGCGCTCGGCCGATGAGGCCACCGCGACCGGGAGGCTAAATCGCTCCCGCATCTCCGCGGCGAAGCGCTCCGCGCCGGCCTGCGTCCGGCTCCACACCCGGACCTCGGACGGCGGACGCACCTCGCGCAGCGCCTCGACGTGGCTGCGCCCCTGCACGCCCGCGCCAAGGATCGCGAGCACGCGCGCGTCCCGGCGGGCGAGCCGGTCCGTCGCGGCGGCGGACACGGCGGCCGTCCGCATCTCCGTGATGAGGCGGCCGTCCAGCACCGCGCGCAGCGCGCCGGTCGCGGGATCGAGCAGCAGAATCGTCGCCAGGTGCGTTGGCAGATTTCGGGTCGCGTTCTCCGGGTACACGGCGACCGCTTTCAGCCCCAACGCCTCCTCCGCGTCCGCGGCATCAGCGGGCGTGCCGGCCCCGCGGCGCGCGCCGGAAGGTTCGGGCGCGGACGGCGCGAGATACGCCGGCATCACGCCGAGGAATGCGCCGTGCCGGTCCACCGGCACGGTCGCCCGCAGCGGCTGGACGGCCCCCCCGGTGCTGAAGGCCGCGAGCGTGCGAGCCATGAGCGGAATCAGCTCGCGCATCGTGAGCAGTTTTCGGAGGTGAGATTCTTTCAACAGAAGGGCCATCTCTCGCACCCGTGGTAAGCGTCGTGGACAGCGGGCACCGTGTTCGGCGGCCGCGACGGGAGGTCCCTCTGGATGCCGGTTCGAGCCGTCACCTTCGACGTCTATTCCGTGATGTTCGATACCGTGGGCGGGCTCACCGCCGCCCTGCGCGCGTTCTTCGACCAACGCGGCATCGCCGCGGACGCCGCGGCGGCGGCCCGCGCCTGGAGGACCGCGCACATGAACTACCTGCTGCTCGCGAACTCGCTCGACCGGGATCCCGCGTCGAACCGCGCCGCGATCGAAGCCTCGGCCCGCTACACCCTGCGGGGGACGGCCCCGGAGATCGCGCCCGCCGACATGGCGGCGCTCGCCGGGGCGTGGGAGCGCCTGCCCGCCTGGCCCGAGGCCGCGGCGGTGCTCGCCGAGGTGCGCCGGCGCCCGCTCGCCCTCGGCGTCCTGTCCAACGGGGATTACGGGATGCTGGACGCGCTCATGCGGACCTTTCCCGTGCGGTTCGACCGGATCGTGTCGGTCGAGGGCGGCAAGTTCAAGCCGCATCCGTCGGTGTACCGGAAGACGCTCGATGAGATGGGCGTGTCCGCGGCAGACCTGCTCCACGTCGCCGGATCGCCGAGCGACGCCGCGGGCGCGACCGCGGCCGGCCTCCGCACGATCTGGATCAACCGCGCCGGGGACGCGGTCCTCGACCCGCGATTCGCGCCGGCGCACCAATCGGCGGATCTGCGGGAGGTGCTCGCGCTCCTCTAGTGTGTCCAGTGTGGACGAGGTGTTGACACTTTTGTCCTCCAACCGTCGTCCTCAATTGCGCTTAGCTGGCCTTTCTGGTCAGGAAGACCGCAGCCGGCGTGCGCCCTTGAAACCGGTAGCCTTGATGCG
>Ga0207416_1001464_pt1 | contig 31025 bp, 33 predicted proteins | sample PaiPotPPM11metaG_FD_184107 | JGI IMG/M metagenome (GOLD analysis project Ga0207416, IMG submission 184107) | Iron sulfur acid spring bacterial and archeal communities from Banff, Canada, to study Microbial Dark Matter (Phase II) - Paint Pots PPM... ... | reverse complement strand
ATGCGGGTACCCATAAATGCTTATTACGGAGCTAGCACGCACCGTGCAGTGCTCAATTTCCCGATTAGTGATCTGCGCTTCCCCCGCGAGTTTATCCGTGCCCTTGGACAGATTAAACAGTGCGCGGCGCAGGTGAATGCTGGCCTGGGGACGATAGATACACAGATTGCAGATGCCATTATACAGGCCGCACAGGAAGTCATCGATGGTAAGCTCGATGAACATTTCGTGCTCGATATTTTTCAGACTGGCTCTGGCACTTCAACCAATATGAATGCTAACGAAGTGATTGCCAACCGAGCTAGCGAATTGCTCGGAGGCTCACGCGGTTCGCGCAAAGTGCACCCCAACGATCACGTCAATTTTGGGCAATCCTCCAACGATGTCATCCCCACGGCAATTCATCTCTCTGCGTTAGTGAGCATTGAGCACGATTTGGTCCCGAGCTTGCAGGAACTGCAAAAAGCATTGCAGGAGAAGGCCGACGAGTTTATGCCAGTGATCAAGACTGGGCGCACGCACTTGCAAGATGCTACGCCGATCCGGCTCGGCCAGGAGTTTTTGGGCTATGCCGGGCAGATCGAGCGTGGTATCGCTCGTGTCCGTCATGCACAGAGTGGGCTCTCCGAAGTTGCGCTTGGTGGCACAGCCGTCGGCACAGGCGTCAATACGCACCAGGAGTTTGCCGCACTGGTCTGCCAGTGCCTCTCAGAACTCAATGGGGTCAAGGTCCGTGAGACAAGCAACCATTTCCAGGCACAGAGCACACTCGATAACATCGTCGAGGCCAGTGGGACACTTAATACGCTGGCCGTAAGCCAGATGAAGATCGCTAATGATATTCGTTGGCTTGGTTCGGGTCCCCGCGCTGGTATTGGCGAAATAGACCTGCCAGCTGTCCAACCTGGCAGTTCGATCATGCCCGGCAAGGTCAATCCGGTGATTGCCGAGTCGGTCTGCATGGTCTGTGCACAGGTCATGGGCAATCATACGACGATTACCGTGGCTGGCCAATCAGGCAATTTCGAGATCAATGTGATGATGCCCGTCACCGCCTACAATTTCTTGCAATCAATTACCTTGCTGGCAGCTGCGGCACGCAACTTCTCACGGCAATGCGTTACAGGTCTGAAGGCAACGACTAGAGGACCGGAGATGGTCGAGCGCGGATTGGCTATCTGTACCGCACTCGCACCAGTGATCGGTTATGATGCTGCAGCCGATATTTCCAAGGAAGCATATAAGACGGGGAAAACGGTTCGCGAGGTGGCACGCGAGAAAACCCGGCTGCCAGAGGAGGAACTGGCACGCATTCTAGATCCAGCTGCAATGACGCAGCCGGGCTTAGAGGGCGACCCTTCCAGAGGATAAGCCCGTGCCCCACCCCGGCGGACGCGATAAATCGGGTCCGTTGTAACCGCATACTTTTTTTGCTTTCTATATTACATATTGAGTCCTATTCTTTCAAGCCAAACTCGTTGCCATCCTGATCAACAAACTGGGCCCATTTTCCCCATGGCTCGACTCTGGGCAGTTCTGTGAAGTGGACACCACGACTTTTTAGTGTTTCGTAGGTGGCCTGTATATAATCCGTACCAAAAACATAACCAGTAAACTTGCCAATGCGATCCTGATCTGGCCCATAGCCCTTGGCTAAAACTAAGGCGGTTTGAGCTCCGGGAGGCGCAACTTCGATCCAGCGCATACCTTCGCCCATGGAAACGTCCCTGCGCTTCTCAAAGCCAAGCTTATCGGTGTAGAAATCAATGGCTTCATCCGGGTTACTGACAGTCACACCTACTGTTAGGATATTCTTAAGCATTCAAACCTCTTTCTTCTTCTTTTACCAACAAAGATTATGTTATGTAGACTCAGGCTGGCACTTTCAAGACATACACACAGTCTTAGCCACCCCCAAAAAGTATAACCGACAATTGTTAAAACTTTCCCTGTTTAGTACTTTAGTTCTATTTCTCGCTATTGAGGTAAGAAGGAAGCAGGGGTATTGACTGCTCGTAGGCCAGTTTGGTTGCCTTGTCGAGTTGCTTTGGGTGCTTGCTGTCGGCGCAACTTTCCAGTAACGAAGAGGAAAAAGGCAAATATCAGCAGCGACTCGACGAGGTAGGCTACTACTATTCCTTGCATTGTATATGAGCCAATCTGGATGGTGCCATTTTCAACAAATGGGCCAACTGGTGCTGGCAACAATGCGAACAGGAATGTGCCATTCCAGACGGAATGCTGAATAATAGCATAGGCTATACAACCAAGGCCAATCAGGGTACGGTTGTTGATTGAGTTCCGATGCGTCAGATAGTAGCAGCCAAGGGCAACCATACCAGCACCGAAAGCGTGTAGCAGGCCAGCTGTACTCCGTTCAAGTGCTGTATTGATCCAAAGACGAGGGTCGCCCAGGCTGATATAACCTGTGGTCTCGATAAGATCAAAGCCAATGCCACAGGCAAAACCAAGGATAAATGCTTCAGCGGCACTGTGCAGACGTCCAATCATTACTATCACGGCTAGCGGCTTCACACACTCCTCTATGATCGGTGCAATCACTGAGGCCAGCACGAGTAAGAAAACTAACTCTTGCACATTATGTGGTATCGGCATGTTTAGATTATCAATGATGGAAGTATGAACTCCGAAGGCAGTTCCCACGAGCTGTGTCAGGACCACTTCAAAGATGATTGCTAGCAAAATGGTCAATGTTCCGCCACTAACAATAGCCAGTGTTAAACGCCGCCAAGTTGTAGTCCACGGTGCTTGCTGGGGATAGTGTAAACGGCGCACTGCAAGAGCTAGGAAGGTGAGAGCTGGGAAGATACCCGCCAGTACTATGAGAAATATTCTTAACGGTTCATTGGCGAGAACCTGCGGAGCAGTGCCAACGGTAAAACCAGTGGCTAGTAATATCGCATAGAAAATGAGGAATAGCCCAAACCATGGAAGTTTAAAGGGAGCAGATTGCTTCTGCAACAATGCACGAATACTATGGTAGAGGCTAGAGCCGCCACCAGCAAGGCCAATAATGGTTAGCACAGTGTACATGACGCTAGCACTAAAGCCTGCGTTGGTTCCTACATAAGAGAGATTTGGCGATGCCACAATGAAGGATAGCAGAGTAAAGCCGCAGAAGAATCCTGCCAACATAACAAGACCAGAACAGATGGTAGAAATAATAGCCACAGTAAACTGGTAGCTATCGCGTCTGGGCTGTGGCGTCTGCGAGAGCTGAGGATAAAGGTAAGGGGAATGGGGTGACCAGAAGCCTTCGTACCCGGGATAGGCTGAGGGAGGCACTTGTAGGTAACCGTAACCATTGTATCCATAGGGATACTGTATGCCTGGAGGATAACCTGCAAACGGGTAGGATGGCGCAGACATGGCAGGATATGGCTGTTGCTGAGGCTGCGTCGAAGGCTGCGCCGCAGGTGGCGGCTGATAGAATTGCCAACCTGCATAGGGTGGTATAGGCATGGCAGGATATGGCTGTTCCTGGGGATTCGCCGAAGGCTGTGATGCAACTGGAGACTGATGGGATTGCCAAGCTGGGTAGGAAGGCCCAGGCAATTGTTGTTGAGTGCTCTGCTCCTGTTGATAGGGTAGGCGTGGAGGATAGGAACTTAGAGTTTCCTGCGGAGGTAAGCTTGCAGAATTTGAGCTATGCTCCCGGTAACTTGGCTCTACAGTATTGCTATTGGAATCAGTTGCTTGCTTTTGGCGCCTTGGTTGTGTCTGCTCATCACTTGTCGCCAAGGATTGCCTGGGCAGAGCATCCTGAGTCTGTGCATCAGAGTTTGGTAGTGAACCTATATATTCGAAACCCACAGTCTTCAATCCTTCTTCGTTTCTCTTGAGTGGTAAAGCACTAACGCTTTTATCTGGCTATAGAAGTATATACGTCCGTACTTAGAGTAGGTTTCTTTATAGTATAGCGATAGGACCGAAGATATGTCAAAGAAAACACGATGTGACGGTGAGCTTTACAAAGCTTGGGGTACTGTTTTCCTTTGGGACCTTGTGGCAAAAGATCTGCTCTTGACACATGTAGAGTTGGAGGGAGTATATATCAAGCAAAATGCTGTTAGATGCGCCACAGCTTTACGTTCAGATACTTGCTACTGTGTTGTTTGGTAACATCCCATATTTGCTTAAACATATAGATGAAGAGGGGGTAACCATGTAGGTTGCAACAACAAAAGAAAACACCAAGAACTTCACTAGTCCTGAATCAATCCGAATATGGAAGACAAACGGCGACCAGAGGGGACTATGATCACCGCTATATCCAGTGTTAAACATACTGCCTCGACGAATCCAATATTCCATCACAATACAGACGGCAGCGGCAACGACCACGAGCAGATACCGCAGGCTGCCAAATCCTCCTCCCACAGACAATCCAAGCGAGCCACCGCAGGTGGCGAGGCGACCTGAGTAGTTACCAAAATTCGTTGAACACTCACGCTATTTACTCGTCGGTCTCATAAAAGCCATATTCGAGACCATGTTTTTCTAGTGAAGTAAGTATCGTCTTAATCTCATCACGGTCGATTGAGCGGGGAAAGAAAACCTTATCTATATGGGAACGTGTGATTTCTCCAAAAATTTGAACTTCTGGATAGGGGGATATGTCACCAAGACTCTTGATAGAGAATGGGTTATGGGATGCACTTATCCATTTTTCCACTCCAAGCTCTATCTTTGCCTTTCCTTCAGTATTATCCCTTGTTGCTATAGGAAACACTCCTCTTCCAGGATTATCAAGAGGCTGTGGGAAAATACTAATTTCATCATCTTTTTTCCAGTAATGATAGTGTGAATCATCGAATGCTATTTTACTTCTTTTGTAGGTATCGTTCATGCGCATACGAACAATTGCTTTCCCAAACTGAGTGATGGCACGAACGCCAGGAAGGTGTCCATTCTCGTTAAGAGACAGGTATGCATGAAGAGGATGTTGTGACTCACCATACATAGCATGGTCTTTTTTGAGGCGGTGTTCATCGTTTGGATCCATCCAAGATGGAAGTGGTTTAACTTTGTCGCTTAAAATGGTAGATAAATGCTCTAGTTCCACACGTCTGAATACCATTGCACCTCTATCTATTGCATACTCCACTATACTTTTTGCATGTGCATCTAGATCCACCTTAATTTTTTTAATTGCTCCTTTGATTGATTCTTCATCCGATTTTCCATTAAGATATTTGTTATTTATGTCGGGATTAACTAACAGTTTTCGTAGGTATTGTTCCTCTCTGAGCTTATATTTAGCAAGTATGTCAGAGGGAGGACTAATACGGCTCATATCTAGGCCTTCCCCTCCGAAATCCGTGAGAGTTGCAACATCCCTTGGGCCACGTGAGCTGCTCTCGTAGTTTCCGTCGGAGGATCGAGGCATTTCTGGTCTCTTTAGTCTGAGATGGCGATCTAGAGAAGCAAGAGCTCCTTCGGTTATTTGAGCTGCAACAGAAGCTTGTGGTTCTGGAGATGTGGCTTGAGGCTCTATTGAACGCTGATTTGCGAAAGAGCGCTGTGCGACATCCAAGCTCAAACGCCTCTCAAGGGTCCTAGCTCCTTCGGGAGTATCCCTCTGCTGATCACCAACACATGATAATTTCGATAAGAATTTGCCCATTTTGTTCTCCTTTATATCTCACCATTCGCGGATTCTGGGTGGTGATAATAGAATTATGGTCATATTTCAGATGGCAAAAAACTCAATACGTGCGCCGAAAAGTGGCATCTCCCACGGAAACACCTGACATTGTTGGCTCACGAGAACATCAAAAGCTGGATATGAATCTGTTAACGGCTAAGAACCTTGTGCATCTGTGCTTATTGCCTCTGAAATTTGATGTTACCTCTTTTCTATTACGCGAATGGTGAGTTATATTTATAAAGTATTTAGAATTTTTGTCGGAATGCTTAAAGCAGTCAGAACGAGTACTACTATAAAGTGTATCTACTGTATGTCAGTGTGTCTAGGGGGAAAGAGGGCCAGTTTCTTGCACGCCTGCATGCCTGCACTCCGCACGCCTCTTGATTACCCGCATCAACAAACTACCGATACAGTGGCTCGCAGAAGTATTGAACGATCATGGTATGTGAGCATATGGATGCAACCTTTCTGAATGCTACTATTGTCGACGGTGATCTTCTATTGAGTGATAGTATAGCAGAGGTTTGTGAGCATTTGCAGAGGGAAGCGGGGACAAATCTCACTTTTGAAAGGCCTTGTGGCAAAAAAGCTCCTCATGACACATACTCTTGTTAGTATGTGTCATGAGGAGCTCTTAATAAGATGCTCTGTACATGTAACTAGTGCTGCAGTAGCATCTGTGCCGCCTGCTGCAGATTAGGCAGCCAGAAAGGTAGGGCAACGCCCAATACCAGCGTGCCGAGTGTAGCTAAGGCGAGCGCAAGCCATGTAAACCATCTGTGTTCTCGGACAGTGGGAGCGGACGCGATAAATCGGGTCCCTACCTCTTCGGGCGATAAATCGCTCGTGTTGGCGGTTGGTGTCTTGACAGCGACTGCTGTGGCTGTACCTGTTGTTGCAAGACCGCTTGTTGTTGCACGCTTGGCACTCGTTGTGCCAGCTTTTGCCAATCCTCGGCTCGGTGTGGCAGGAACAGTCGGCGAGCTTGGGATACTCGACATGGGTGCGCTTTCCTTTTGCTGCATGAACATCGTGGCGACCGGGCGAAGATAGTAGTAAATACCAAGAATGCTGGCCAGGACGCCGACGATGAGCAATTCAGGATGTCCATTGGTAAGCGCGGTGTAGAACATATAATACTTGGCTGCGAAACCTGCCATGGGCGGAAATCCTGCTAGTGAGATCAGGAAGAAGGCTAATAGACCTGCTATCCATGGGCAGCGATACCATAATCCACGCAAATCGTTGGCATCATACCCGCTATTATCGATGCGCTCTAGGACGGAGATCACTCCGAAAGCTCCCAGGTTCATGAACAGGTAGCAAGACAGGTAAAACAGGATTGCCGATGCTCCAGCTGGACCGCCTACTACAACACCGATCAGCAGATAACCTCCATGGGTGATACTAGAATAGGCCAGCATGCGCTTGACGTTGCTCTGTGTCAGTGCCATCAGGTTACCAATCACGATCGTTAGCACCGCAAGTGCCCAGACCACAGGCATCCAGTCATTCTGTACTGGCAGAAGCACGAAGCCGAAGATGCGGACGAAAGCCAACAGTGCTGCGACCTTTGTACCTACTGACATAAAGGCTGTAACAGGAGCTGGTGCACCCTGGTAGACATCAGGAGTCCAGGCCTGGAAGGGAATGGCCGAGACTTTAAAGGCAAAGCCCACGGTCAGCAAGCCCATACCCACTAACAATAGCGATTTATCGCCCGAAAAGGTAGGGACCCGATTTATCGCGTCCGCTGTCACCTGATGCAAGGGTTTGACGAAATTCGCAATGGCTGTCAATGTCGTGCTTCCGGTTGCTGCATATATCAGAGCGATGCCATAGAGCAAGAAGGCGGAAGCAAAAGAACTGAGTAGAAAATATTTAATGCCCGCTTCCTGTGAAGCCTTACGCTGCTCTGCGAAACCACATAGGATATACAGGGCCAGCGAGAACATCTCCAGACCGACAAAAATGATCACAAAGCTAGTTGCAGCAGCCATGAGCATCATACCAGTCATAGCCATCAGCAGCAGAGCGTAATATTCGCCCTGGTGCACCAACTTGAGGCGCTTAAGATAGGATGGAGAGAGCAGCACGCCGAGCCCACCAGCACTGAGTATGATCAGATAGGCATAAAGTGTGCCGGAATCGGCTCCAACCATAGAATTGAATACCTGCTGTGGATGATCAACCAAGAACAGGATGATAGTCGCGGCAATGGCACCGAGGATGCCCACAAAGCTCAGAATGGGCAACACAGTGAAATTAGCAGGACCAGTGTGCTTCGATTTCTCTCCTGCGTGTGGCAGTGCCAGGTCAACAAGCAAGACCAGCAAGGCTGTGATCACTAGTACTACCAGCGGTGCGATTCCCAGCCAGTCAGCAGGTGTGACTTTATAGGTAAATGTCATCAATTATTGCTCCTTGCGCCCACTTTTATTTGTGGCGCTTACAACAGTCCCTACGGTATGAATGCGCTGCCAAGCGTGTGCATGACATTGGGTACACTCTGTTGTACTATCCAGACTAATGGTCCAGGCTGGATACCGATATAGAAGATTAATAGCAGCAATGGTGCAAGGAGCCAGAACTCGCTAAAGCTGAGATCCATCAGTGTGCCTTTGCGTAGTATTGCGCCAACAGGGCCATCTTTCTGCTTTGGTCCCTGCATACTCTCCTGGAAGAAACGCAGCATGTACCACGCAGCTGGTATTACCACCGCTGTGGCCAGAATGCTGAAGACAGGAGTTGTACGGAAAACCCCGATCAACGTTAAAAACTCGCCTGCAAAGCTATTCAAACCTGGTAGACCGAGCGATGAAAGTGCAGCAATTGCCATCACTGTTGCCAGCAAGGGAACGCGGGCGGCCAGACCCCCAAAGTTGCCCAGGCGGCGGGTCCCGGTGCGTTCCTCTAAGAAGCCAACAAGCAAGAAGAGCGCAGCAATCGTGATGCCGTGGTTGACCATTTGCAGCACCGAGCCTTCAACACTCTGGGTTGAGAAGGCAAATAGACCTAGCATGATTACACCCAGGTGGCTGATACTGGAGTAACCGAGCAGGCGTTTCAGGTCTGTCTGCACCAAAGCTAGCACTGCGCAGTAGAGAATACCGACGATTGCCAGAATGCTGAAGAGCGGGGCAAGCGTTTGGGCTGCATATGGGAAGAGCGGAATGCAGAGTCGTAGGAAGCCATAGGCACCTGTCTTGGACATCGCACCAGCCAGCATCGCTGTAACTGGAGCAGGTGCTTCACTATAGGCATCTGGCAGCCAGCTATGAAATGGAACGAAGGGTACCTTCACTGCAAAAGCTGCAGCGAAGCCCAGGAAGAGCCAAATTTGTATGTTATTCGAGATGGAGCAGCCAGAGTTAGTGTTGAGCAGCGCATTGAGATCAAGAGTATAACCGCCACAGCTAGCACCAGCTACCTGATGGAAGTAGCCTAGAGCAATGATAGCAGCCAGCATCAAGAAACTGCCTACTGCGGTGTAGAGTACGAACTTGAAAGCTGCATAGATACGGCGTTCACCACCCCAGCTTCCCAGCAGAAAGTAGGCTGGGATCAACATCACTTCCCAGAAGATATAGAACAGGAAGAGATTGGTGGATAGGAAGACGCCTAGGATGCCACTTTCTAGCAGAAGCATAAAGGCCATATAATTCTTAGCCTTCTGCTCAATGCGGAACGAGGCTGCCGTACACACAACGGTCAACAGGGCTGTCAGTTCCACCAGTAGCAGGCTAATACCATCCACGCTGAGGCTATAGTTAATGCCAAGAGCTGGAATCCATGGCACATTTTCCTGTAAAGGCGAGTTGATAAGAACGCTGGCAGCCGATTCCAGGTAGATTAGCACAACCGTGGAAGCCAAGATCAGTTCGACTGCGGCGATGCCCAGTGCCGTCCAGCGGATCGCCGTAAGACGATTCTTTGGGAAGAACAGAAGTGCAATTCCTCCCAGCAGCGGAAAGAAGATTGTAAACGATAATAAAAACATGACTTCTATGTACCTCTTGAACGCGATTTATCGCGCGAGTGTAGGGGCCTGATTTATCGCGCCCTCCGTAGCCTGCATGATTCCTACCCCCTCACTGCGTAATAGAGCACAATCAGAACAACACCTAAAAGAATGCCCAGGGCATAATTGCGTGTATAGCCTGTCTGTACTTTGCGAACACCCTTACTGATACCACCAAAGAGTCTTGCGATACCACGGCTACCGCCATCAAGTACACCACCTTCTAGAAACGAATTGCCAACCACGCGGCCAAGTCCCAGGATCGGCTTGATCAGCACAAACGAGAGTGCCTCGTCCACATAGTACTTGTTAAGTGCAAAGCGGTAGAGCGGGTTGCGGCTCTCTTTGTAGTAGAAGCCCTTACGGTAGAAAAGCCATGCAACAGCAAAACCCAACAAGGCTAACAAGACGCTCAGACCTGTTGAAGTCCACATTATAGTTGTGCTGGCTTCTGGTGCTGGTGCTCCCTGGAAAGACACAGCATTCAGGAAATCTGGCAATGGAGCCCATTTCGCAAGGCCTATCAGGCTCAACGAGCCGAGGAAGCCACCAATTACTGAGAGAATTGCCAGGATTATAAGCGGAATAGACATCACAGGCGGCACTTCTTCAATATAATAGTAGTAGACGCCACCTGTGTGATGGTGTCCAGCGGCTTCTTCCTCATCCTCGTCTTCTTGTTCTGCCACAACTGGTTGACCACGATAGCGCCCACTGAAAATACCAAAAAAGAGTCGGAACATATAGAAAGCCGTTAGCCCTGCTGTCAGCAAACCTACACCCCACAGTACATAAAGACCAGGATTGCCAGTCTTCGTCGCCTGGGCTAGTAGTGTACTAAGAATGTCATCTTTGCTCCAGAAACCAGCTAGCGGAGGAATGCCGCTGATTGCCAGTGTTGCAATCAAGAATGTCCACGCAGTGATGCGCATGCGACTCCACAGACCGCCCATCTTGCGCATATCCTGCTCACCCTCCAGAGCGTGGATCACTGCACCAGCACCCAGGAAGAGCAGTGCTTTAAAGAAAGCATGTGTGACGAGGTGGAAGATACCAGCACTATACCCATGCATTCCCTCAGCCATGAACATATAGCCCAATTGGCTAATGGTTGAATAGGCCAGCACACGCTTGATATCGAGCTGGAACAGTGCAATGCTGGCAGCAAAAAGTGCTGTTGCGCCACCGATTGCGGCCACCACGTTCAATGCCACTGGTGCCAGATCAAACAATACATGTGTGCGAGCAACCAGATAGACACCAGCGGTCACCATCGTCGCCGCATGGATTAAGGCGCTTACCGGAGTTGGGCCTTCCATGGCATCGGGTAGCCACATGTAGAGTGGTAGCTGGGCCGATTTCGCCGCACAGGCTACGAAGAGCAGCAGGCAGATAGCGGTGATCGTGCCAGTACCGATACTAATTGGGCTTTTAAGCACATCTGAGAAATTCAGTGACTGGAAATTGACAAAGATCAGGAAGATTGCCAGCATCAGGCCGAAGTCGCCGATCACATTGATCACGAAAGCCTTCTGGGCGGCGGCAACTGCTGAGCGTCGCTGGTACCAGAAGCCGATCAGTAGGAACGAGGCCAGACCAACTAGTGCCCAACCAACCAATAAGAAGAGGAAGTTGTCAGCACTCACCAGCAAGACCATAGCGAAAATGAAGAAGTTTAGGTAAGCGAAAAAACGCCAGAAGCCTGGATCTTCTTCCATATAGCCCGCCGAATAGATGTGGATCAGTAGACCCACGCCCGTGACTACCAGCAGCATCGTCATTGACAGTGGGTCGAGGTACTGACCGAAGCTGATAGTGAGCGATGAACCGTTACCAATACCAGAGGTCAGCCAGTTGAAGACAACCTGATCACTCACGCGTCCCGATACTGGAGTGCCTAGCATCGAGAAGAAATTGATGACGGCACAAAGAAAAGCGAGGCCGCAGGCACCCCAGGCCACTGCCAGGACCGCAGAGCGTTGTATAAACCTGCCTGACAGTCCCAGGATGATGAAGCCTAGCAATGGGAATAGCAATATCCATAGGCTGAGATTAGCCATAGTTTATCCTCGCAGTATGTTCATCTCGTCAACATCGATATTGCGGCGCGAACGGAAGATGGAGACGATTATTGCCAGACCTACAACGACCTCGGCGGCAGCGACTGTCAGGACAATAAAGACAAACATTTGTCCATCCGCTGAATCGAGAAAATGGGATAAAGCCACAAACGATAGATTGACGGCATTGAGCATCAACTCAATTGACATAAAGATAATGAGCGGGTTGCGCCGGATGAGTACTCCGGTCGCTCCGATGGTGAATAGGACGGCGCTCATAATTAAATAGGCTGATAAGGGCACAGAGGCCATAATTTCCTCCATTACAGACAACGGGCACAATGAATTGCAGCCCCTACCGAAGGCAATAAATCGCGTGCAGGGCTAGAGGGACAACGGGCGCAATGAATTGCAGCCCCTACCGAAGGCGATAAATCGCGTACAGGGCTACCTTCTTGCGTTCTGTAGTTCATGCTCTTCTCCCAAAGACGAGTGCACCCAAGATGGCAATGACGATCAGCAAGCTGGTAACTTCGAAAGGGAACAGGTAGCCGTGGAAGAGTGCCTGTCCAAATGCTTCAACATTGCCTTGATGCTTCACGACATTTGATAGGCTTTCTGCCGCACTAGCTTTAGGTAGATTTGTAGAGGAGGCTCCGTTGAAGAGCAGGTAGCTCAATGCACCTGCCAGGACCAGACCCAGCAGGCTACCAACGGCCTTTTGCCATGCTATACGATCGCCTTGATCCTGCTCGTCCTGTTCTGGTGCCAGCATGGTGACGACGAAAAGGAAAAGGACCATGATTGCACCAGCGTAGATCAGAATCTGTACAACGGCGATAAACATTGCCTGCAGTTGTAGGTAAAATAGAGCTAGGAACAACAATGTAAGGATCAAGCTCAAGGCGCTGTGCACTGCATTCTTGAAAGCTATAACGCCGATAGCAGTAGCAGTGCTAGCAACTGCCAGCACGATAAACGATAACCATTCGGGTGTCATATTCAATCCTCTTTATTTTGAAGCTTTCGTCTATCCTCATCCTGTTCTTCGTTAACCACTAGCATCGGACGCTCTATATGACAAGTGCCCAGACCGACAGCGGCAGCACTAGCCTGTGAGCCATCAAATGCCTGAGATGCTTGCGGTACTGGTTGCTCAGCCTCTGCTGGTGGCTGTTCAGTCCAGACTGTATTCGAGCCCACGGTCGATTGTCCCTCGGGTTCGAGCAGTTGTTCCTTGTGATAGACCAGATCCTCTGGATAGAAGGAGGCCAACTTGTAGTTGTTCTCCAGTGTGATAGCTCCAGTTGGGCAAGCTGCCTGGCAGTAGCCGCAGAAGATGCAACGCAGCATATTGACATCGAAGACCTTCGCATAGCGTTCTCCTGGGGAGACGCGATTCTCCTCGGTATTCTCTTCTGCCTCGATATAAATGGCGTCTGCGGGACAGGCACCGGCACACAGGTAGCAGCCAACGCAACGCTCCATACCGTTTTCGTAGCGGTGTAGAACGTGCCGTCCACGGAAGCGCGGGGGTAGATCGCGCTCTTCCTCGGGGTAAGAGACGGTTGTTGGCTTTCTACCAATATTTTTGAGGGTTGTTGCCATACCCTTAATGATGTCAAAAGACATTTCAGAAACTCCTTCTCTGTCTCATTCAGGAGGCAAATGCTGGATCAGCGATGCGCGTACACTTTGCTCATCTGACGTGAAAACTAAATTTTCAAGCTGGTCAAGTGTCTCGATATCCTGAATATGACTGAGTGCTTGCTCGGCTAGGACTACTAGGGAATCTGAGAAACGGATTCTCAGGATTTTTAAGATCGATTTTCGTAAGCGTTTGATCTCACCCTCTATTTCGCCCTCCATCTTGCCTCTAGCAACGCGCTCCAACACTAACGGATTGTTGTCGATGAGTTCATCATAGTGGTACTGCACGCGTAGTTCCTCCTCCACGATTCGTTTGTCTTCGTCTGACATGGTTGTAGCTCTCAACATAATGAAACCGAGCCAAACAATGCGATTATCAAGCTGTTGCCGAGTATAGCGTTGGGCCATCTCTTTGAGTGCTTGGCTGAGCAGATCAGGATTGGCTCCTCGCATGGCTGGCAATAATGTGTACAGACTGATTATATGCTTTTTTACAATTCATATGAATATAGCATAAACACTATCTAAACACAACAACACTTTTTTAAAGTATTGATGTTTTGATATAAGGGTTTTTGCCAGGTGGAGACCCTACATATAGTAATGTATTAGGCTAAGTACCACAACATACTGATCACGGTTGTACTTTCTAGGCTTCTGTCGAAACTTCAGGGCAAGAAAAATCAAATAAACATCGTGGCCTATGTCCTTTTGCAAGATCGGAACACATGCTATCGTCTATTATAACAGCTTTGCAAACTGCACAAAACTTAGTAGGCTAAGAAGGACCTGCTTATGATGTTTGACAAATTAGTACGGCCATGATTGAGCATAGGGTTGCCAAATTAAGGGACTCCCAAATAATAAATCATCCCAGGACATCCACAGGTTACCCAGTCCAGATGGGACAATTAAAAACTTGGAAGTCCCTAAAAAGTCAAAGATCATTCTCATTTTTGAGATCCTCACTGATCACAGAGGATATGAGGGCGTTTCGTAACTCGGATAAGCAGAGCATTTCCGCGCTGAAGTGGCTCCCTTTGCTGCCAAAGTTGTCCCTTTTTTCCCCTGGAAAATCTCTCGTGCATTGGCTATACTGAGTCGAGAAGAGAACTCAAGCAGCAGAGCTTTGTGAGAGGTACGAAACGCCCTCTTTCTCATCAGATATCCTTTCCACTGCAGAGGGCTTTTGAGTTACAAAACGCCCTTTAGTAATACTAAGCCAGGGATCAACGAGGATATGGCACTACGTAACGCATCAGTTCTGAATTTTGAAAGGCAGAAAACAATGGATAGACGCATTGTGACTAATGAAAGGCTAGAACAATTTAGAAGACCAAGGAAAAGAGATAGAAACCCTACCCCAACTACGGAAGAGGAGTGCTCAGAAGCTATACGTGAAGGGCATAAACTAATAAAAAGTTTAAACAATGAAAATTTATTATCAGACCAGCCACACAAGGGAGGACGTTGCAGATGAAAAAAGAGAAAAACGCGACAAAAGAAGCGTTCAATGATTGACTCCTAAGAGTGTGTATGGCAAAGATACATCCTACAGCATCAGTATTGGACTGGAACCATAGCACTCTCGGGGAAACTGGCAGTGAAAGTGACAGGAGCATTCCCAATAAGTAAGAGCAAGAGTAGATTCATGCCATTTGGTCTGAAGCTGTGAAGCCTTTTGGGTTGACGTTCTCCGCGCGTGGTGCCCCGTAGAAGCGGGGCATGTACACTAGCCACTGCTCAGCTTATAATGTTCTCTGCATCGCTTATACTCGTACAGCTTTCACTTCCTGCTCTTGCTCATCATCTCTGACTCCGTTGCCAGCTTCCTCCGGCTGTGGCGTAGCCTTTTCAAATTTCACCAGACGCACCGAAGATGGCAGCACCTGAGCGTCCTTGGCCCGTTTTTCCTCGAAGCGTGTGCCTTCCACCACGCCTTTGCGGCGAATGGCAATCAGTAAGACGACAATGACGGCCAGCCCTGCTAGACCACAGACCCACCATGGCAGATTCAGTGCTACGCATGTTGCGGTGATGACCACGTTCAGTACGGCTAGCGGCAATAGCAATTGCCAACCAAGACGCATCAGGCGATCGTAGCGAATGCGTGGTAGAGTGGCTCGTAGCCAGATAAAGAAGAATAGGAAGATTGCGAGTTTAATCAGGTAGATGATGATCGACACACCAGGAATGTTATCAGTTAGCCCGAAGAAGCTCCAGCCGCCGAAGAAGAGCGTTGCAGCAACTGAACTGACCGTGATCATGTTGATGTATTCTGCCATCTGGTAGAGGCTCCAGCGCAGGCCACTGTATTCGGTCAGGTAGCCAGCTGTTAGTTCCTGCTCCGCCTCTGGCAGGTCAAATGGGGCACGGTTCACTTCGGCAATGCCAGCGATGATATAGATCACGAAGCCCAGGGGTTGTGCTGCAACGAACCAGATACCCATGGCAAGCTGCTGGTGAATAATGCCTACCATGCTCAGCGTGCCAGCCCACATCAATGTTCCACTGAGAGCCAATCCGAGGCTTGTTTCGTAGGAAACCATCTGGGCGGCGCTACGTAGGGAACCTAGCAGTGAATAGCGATTGCCCGAAGCCCAGCCTCCCAGCACGATGCCATATACGGCAAGCGATGAGATAGAGAGTATCCAGAGCAGGCCAACATTGATGTCGCCAATCAGTGGATCCCAGATACCTGGCGCTTTTGGATTCCAGTTATTGCCGATGGGTATGACGGCAAAGGCTGAGAGGGCCACGATGACGGAGATAATCGGCGCAACAAGATAGATTGCCTTTTTGGCTTGTGTGGGTATAATTTGCTCTTTACAGGCCATCTTTACAGCATCGGCAAGTGGCTGCAGAAGACCGAATGGGCCAGCGCGGTTGGGTCCCAGGCGGCCCTGGATCTTGGCGACTACGCGCCGCTCGATAAGTGTCAGATAGGCAAACATGGTCAGGAGTGCAAAGATGACAACTGCGCTCTTGATGACGGTAGCAAAGATTGCGTTGTTGAGAAGATCAGACATGAACTACCTCCTGCTCCTGCGTTCTGACACCCTGTAAGCCCAGATCTTCCCAGGTCAGACCTGCGTAGAAGGGGTTGCTATCGGCAATCTCCAGGAAGATATCACGCGGGCTGGCATAGGTCCATTGCTCTCCCATATAGCGTGCCAGAGTCGCCAGGATTTCCCAGTCGGCCTTGGCTCCGGGAAGTGGACGCAACGCCTTGCGAATAGCCTGGACATGGTGGTCAACGTTGGTCATGCTGCCATCTTTTTCAGCGAAGGTCACGGCGGGTAGGACAACGTCGGCCAGTTGAGCTGTCTCGGTTAGCAGAATGTCCTGGACAATGACAAAGTCGAGGCTCGATGGCAGAGACGCTTCGGACAGGTGGCGCACAGGATTCGCGCCCATCACGTAGAGGGCTTTGATCTGTGGACTGCTCAGGATTTCGGCGTATGATGAGCCGATTTCTGAAGGTGTCTGGTAGCCTGGAAGGGCATCCGGCAACAGGCCCATGTCACGAGCACCGAGCGAGTTGGCATCCTCGAAGAGTGGTCCAACGCCAGCACCAGGATGGTCAATATTGTTCGTCAGGATAGCGAGTGTCTGTAAATCCTCAGCGAGGTTTTCACAGTTCGGAGCAAGTGTTGCCATCTCATCGTATAGGATGATTGCACTCTTGGCTCCAACGATCTCCTCAGCCAATTTCTGCAATTGAGTTGTGCTCCTGGCTCCAAAGGCATCTTCAGCCGCACGAATTGCTTGCTCCCCGCGCTTAATGCTAGCACGCAGGTCATCGTAGCCTTCGACTTTCAAGGCACTGCTATTAAGTGCATATTTGAGCAGTACCTTTGCTGCAGCACCAGCACCATGCTCTGGAATACTTGCCTTTAAGGTAGCAAAGCGGTCCAGTTCTGTAGAGTTCGAGTTGACAACATAGATTTTCGCACCCTGTTTCATTGCCTTCTTGATGCGCAGATTGAGGATAGGCTGGCGCTGGTAGGGATCGGAAGCGATTAGGACAATGTGCGAGGCCTTTTCGATCTCTGCAATACTATTCGTCATCATCCAAGGCTTATCTGTCAGGCTGTCGCGTGGACCAGGGAAGTAGCCGTGGTGGTGGTCGATGTGGGGTGTGCCGACAACCTGACGCAGGAACTTCTGGAAGAGATAGGCCTCTTCGTTGGTCGTACGCGTTGAGCCAATGCCAGCGACAGATTGTGCACCGTGTTTGTTGATGATCTCTTTGAGGTTTGAGGCAATGTAGGTAAGTGTCTCGCTCCAACTGGCGGGTGTCAGGTTACCGTTGCGGCGGATCAATGGTGTACGCAAGCGTTGAGGACTGTTGACATAATCAAATTCCCAACGTCCACGGTTACATAGCCAGCCATCATCGATCTCGTCATTGTTGCGCGACATCAGGCGCGTGATTTTGTCAACGCGTACATCGATGCGAGCGTTACAACCAACACTACAGTTATTACAGACACTCGGCGTATGCTTCAATTCCCAGGGACGTGCTTTGAAGCGGTAGCTAGCAGCTGTCAGTGCTCCCACCGGGCACATTTCGACGGTGTTGCCGGAGAAGATCGAGTCGAAGGCATGATCGGGAGCTGTGCCGACCTCCATACGGTAGCCGCGTGAGATCATCACCAGACCGTTATCCATCGAGATCTCTGAGCTGAAGCGGGTACAACGCTGGCAGAGAATGCAGCGCTCGCGGTCCAAATAAACGTCTTTACTAACTGGCACTGGCTTCTCATAGTGACGCTTGTTGAGATCGAAGCGTGTGCCACCGGGACCATGGCGCAGAGTGAAATCCTGCAGATCGCACTCGCCTGCCTTATCGCAGATCGGACAATCTAGCGGATGGTTGATGAGCAAGAACTCCAGTGTGCCACGCCGCGCCTTGGTCACCAAGTCCGTTTTGGTATGAACTACCATACCTTCGCTGACTGGCGTGGTACAGGCGGTCTGTGGAGGCTTGGGCATCTTTTCAATTTCGACAAAGCACATACGGCAGGCACCCAGCGGCGGCATCTTTTGATGATAACAATAGATTGGAATCTCGATTCCCGCCTGCTGAGCTGCCGCCCACACCAGTGTCCCCTTGGGAACCTCAACGGGAATGTCATCGATTGTTAGGTGTATAAGATCTTCTTTTTTTTCTTCTTCTGGCATAGAGATACTCATTCTGTAGGATCATTTTCCTTCACTAAGGTCAATACACGTTGTATATCATGAGCAACTGCAGCTTTCTCAATTTCCTCAAGAACCTCAGTATCCTGAATTTGATCCAATCGTTTGGTAAATTCAATCAGTACGGCTGAGAAACAAGAGCGAACTGCCTTGAGGATCACTTCAAATTGCCTTGTCCGTCCTTCCACCCTAATCTCCCCAATGTACTTCTCTGCAGCAGTTAGAGGCCGCTCCACTGTCGCTCCTTTGAAAAAGTGCGAGACAAACACTTGTGGGTCACTACGGATGACGTCTGCGGCGACCTCTTTGTATAGTTGGTCTATATCTTCTTTGCGATTGTTCACTGAGTTATTTCCTTTTACTCTGCTGGGAGATGGTCTTTCAGCCACCGATTCACGCCTTGCTCATCCAATTTAACAGTAGCCTCCTTAAGTGGCTCAATGACCTCGGCATCCCGAATGTCAACTTTGCGCAATGCTAGTTCAACGAGTTCTGCCGTGGCCTCTGAGAAATGGGTGTGCAGCAATTGGAGGATCAGCTCAATCTTGCCTTTGGTCTCGCGCTCTCGAAGCATCTGCTGGAAGAGCGGAATTTGGGTCATAAAATCAACATATTGGCTAGACATAGACTCCCCTTTTATTCTGCAGGGAAATGTTCTTTCACCCACCTATCTATGCCTTGTTTATCCAAATGAGTGGTAGCCTCCTTAAGTGGCCCCATAACCTCGGCATCTCGAATGTCAACTCTTCGTAAGGCTAGTTTAACGAGTTCAGCTGTTGCCTCTGAGAATTGGGTACACAGCAATTGGAGGATCATCTCAATCTCACCCTCAATCTTGCCCTCAGTCCAGGCTTCAGTCTTGCAAGCCTGAAGCTTCTCTTGGTAGAGCGGATTCTGCTGCATGAACTCGGCATATTGGCTAGACATGGAAAGCTCCTTTCCGATCAGGTCTTTGATATCATCCGGCACAGTAGTGGTCCGGCTCAGGACTACGTGGAATTGAGCGAGACGCTCACCACACCGTTCGGGATTATAGTATTCATCGATCTCTCGTATAGCTTGCCGCAGCATGTCAGCCGTAGGGTCTTTCATAGCTGGCAGCAAGATGTAGAGCGGTACAGCGTGCTCATCTAAGATGGGCTGAGCATCTACCTCCCAGAGACGAATCACGTCGTAGTGAAACTCTGGTAGCATGACCTTGTCATCACACGAGACCCTATAAGGTGACTGCCCAACCGCACATTTAAAGAGAAAGATTACAATACAAAAAACAGGTACATTGTATTTCAGATGTAAATTTGCAAAATAGGCCAGCATGCGACGAGCCATGGTACTATCTGGGCCACTCTGCAGTTCGATATGTAAAATGGCTCGCAGCAGGTGATACTTGATCCAATAGGCTAAGTCGGCCTTTAAGTATGCTGCGATCAATCTCGACGTTCTGCTCGGCCTCTTCGAGCGTGCCGTCCAGAGTCGCTCCTTTGAGAACGTACGGAATAAGCGTGCCCATTTCACTGCGAAAGAACGCTTTAATGAGCGTATCATATGGCTGCTGGATATCTTCTGCCGGGTTATCCACTATACCCCCCTGCTAACAAGAACATTTGTATTTGAGGGGAGTATAGCATACAGACTATTCAAATGCAACAGCTCTCAGGAGTATGAGAAGTATAATGGACAGAACAGGTTTTTAGTCAATCAAGCTGCTGCTCTGGCATATCAGTTAGTCTGTAAAGCGCTTCTATAGGAAACGCCAGACCTATACTTATCAACTCCACTTTTTCTCCAGGTCCATACTGCCGATAAGCCCAATCTCCCTGTGGTATCTGCAACAGGTCAGTGGGTGGCAAACGCCGATAGATCTCGACAGCTTGCTGCCGGGTGCTAATGAGAATGCATTCTTCAACGCTATTACAGGCTTGGTAAGCTCTCAGCTTTGAGCCACGATCTTTGTACTCGGTGCCAGGCGAGAGAACCTCAACTACGAGACGCGGTGCAGATATAACGTCAAGGCTGTCCTTGATATCCTCTGGATTACAAGTGACAGTGACATCGGGATAGTAGTACTTATCTTCTGCAACTTGTACTTTTACATCCGATTGGAAGAAGCGACAGGGCTTGTCTGTAAGATGGGCGTCCAGTAGGTTTGCCATGTTATACGCAACGCGTGCGTGAGCTTGTGTACCACTTGCCATAGCATAGAGATGGCCACTGTCATACTCATACTTGACATCTGAGGCTCTGTCGATCTCCGGGTACTCCTCTGGGCTAATCCACCTTTCATGCGGGAACGCCATGCTTTGCACCCTTTCCTGCCATGCAGTGCCCGTGTGTGACGTGATACTCAAACTCTTCGCGAAACAACTTAATACCGCTCACAATTGAACTAGTAGCAGCGTCTCCCAGCGGGCAGAATGATTTACCGCTGATGTTGCTGCAAATATCCGCAAGCTTGTCAATATCCTGCATCTTGCCGTGACCATGTTCCAGACGCTCCAGGATTTCAGTCAGCCAATAGGTTCCCTCGCGACAGGGAGTACATTTGCCGCAGGACTCGTCACGGTAGAACTCGGTCATGCGCAAGATTGCATCCACAATGCATGTATCTTCATTCAAAATGATAACAGCACCGGAGCCAGCCATTGAACCAACTGCGGCGATTGACTCGAAATCAAGCGGCGTGTCCACTTTGTCAGCGCCAAGCATAGGTGCTGAGGAGCCACCAGGAATAACGGCTTTCAGCTGTTTATCGCCCAAGAGGCCATCCCCATACTGCTCATCATAAATGAGTGTGCGCAGGGGAGTGCCTAGCGGTAATTCGTAATTACCAGGCTTTTTGACATGTCCACTCAGAGAGAAAAGACGGGTTCCTTTACTCTTCTCAGTCCCAAACGAGGCATACCATTCGACTCCTCTTGCGACAATCGCAGGAAGAGTCGCAAGCGTCTCGCAATTATTGATCACGGTGGGGCCACCATAGAGACCAATGACTGCCGGGAAGGGCGGTTTGAGACGTGGGTAGCCACGACGGCCTTCGAGCGATTCCATGAGCGAACTCTCCTCGCCGCAGATATAGGCTCCCGCGCCGCGATGGACGATAACATCCAGGTTATAGCCGCTGTCCAGGATATTCTGACCGATCAAACCAGCGTCATATGCTTCCTGCACTGCTCGTTCGACCTGTCGTCCTGCCTCTGCTAACTCTCCGCGTACATAAATAAAAGCCGTGTTAATGCGGCAAGCGTAGCTAGTGATGATAACACCTTCAACCAGACGGTGGGGAATCTTCTCCATCAGCATACGGTCTTTACAGGTGCCCGGCTCGCTCTCGTCAGCGTTACAGCAGAGGTAGCGTGGCTTATCATTCTTGGCAAGAAAGCTCCACTTCATGCCTGTAGGAAAGCCTGCGCCGCCGCGTCCACGGAGTCCCGACTTTTTGATCAGTTCTACTAGGTCGTCAGGCTGATACTCGCGCAAAGCTTTTCCGAGTGCCTGATAGCCGCCATGTTGATAATAGACCTCTAGCGAGGCTATACCAGGGACATCTATATCCTTTGTGACGATCAGTTCTGGCATATGTATAATTCCTTATTAATGGGTGGCAACGGGCCCTGTTCCCCCCTGTGCAAATCTCGCTGTTCACCTGACCCCTTCAATGACGAGCGATTTATCGCCATCGGTAGGGACCCGATTTATCGCGTCCGTGGGGTGGGGTGGGGTTGCTCCTCTACAGGTGCACCTCGGACCTGGAATCTGGTTTTTTGGCGTTGAGTTCACGATCCAGTTCGTCGATCAGCGCGTCAGCCTGCTCTAGTGTAACATTCTCAACAAATTCGTCATTTACTTGCAACACAGGGGCTGTGGTGCAGGAGGCGAGGCACTCAGCTGTCATCAGGGTATAGTTGCCATCAGGTGTGGTCTCGCCTCGCTTAATTCCCAGACGTTGTTCAAGATGTTCCACCAGACTATCACAGTTGCGCAAATAACAAGAAATACTGTTGCATACCTTAATAACTTTTTTGCCTTTTGGATGCTGGTAGTACATGGTGTAGAAAGTGGCAATGCTCTCGACATCATCAACGGTCATATTGAGAGCTTCGGCAACGGCTTGCAGGCCCTCAGAGGTAATATACCCTTCTGTCTGCTGGACTATATGCAAGGCGGGCATCACTGCCGAGGAGGCCACGGGATATCTCGCTGCCAGATCACGCATACGCTGTTTGGACTGTTCTGATATCATCTGTCAACTTCTCCGAGTACTATATCTATGCTGCCAATGGCTGCGACCACGTCTGAAATGAAGCCACCTTCAATCATAGAAGGCAGGGCTTGCAGGTTTGCAAAGGAGCCCCCACGTAGGTGCATACGGTATGGCTTGGCAGTGCCATCGCTGACAATGTAGAAGGCCAACTCGCCCTTTGATGATTCGGTACGGACGAATACCTCACCCTTTGGAGGCCGGTAGCCTTCGGTGAAGAGCTTGAAGTGGTGGATCAATGCTTCCATACTACCGGTAATTTGCCACTTGGGTGGTGGAGTAATCTTGGGATTGCTGACGCGGTGGCTGCCTGTCGGCAAGCCTTCCAGAGCATGATTAACGATCTTGAGGCTCTGCTCCATCTCTAGCATGCGTACCAGATAGCGATCGTAGACATCGCCATTTGAGCCAACAGGAATATCAAAATCGAACCGCTCGTAGCCGCTGTAGGGAAAGATTTTTCGAATGTCCCAGACAACGCCACTGCCACGCAGGACTGGGCCGCTAGCGCCGTAGGCAATGGCATCCTCCTTGCTCAGGAGGGCTACATTTTTTGTGCGCTCCAGCCAGAGCTGGTTATTGGTAAGCAGATCGTGATATTCCTGCAAACGCTCGGGAAAAATACGGGTAAAAGCTTGCACCTTCTCATCAAAGCCGGGCGGCAGATCGGCCTGAAGTCCACCAGGGCAGATATAACTGGTCATCATACGCACGCCCGAAATATACTCGAACACGTCCAAGATCATCTCGCGCTCGCGGAAGCAGTAGAGGAATATGCTCATTGCGCCCAGATCGAGTGCGTGTGTACCTAACCAAACCAGATGGCTAGCGATGCGCTGCAGCTCTGCCAGGATGACACGTGTGTAGTTAATCTTATCGTTAATTTCGTCTTCGATGCCTAATAGTTTTTCGACCGCCAGTGAATAGGCCAGATTATTGCCGAGCGGAGACAGATAGTCCATGCGATCGGTGAGCACCAGGGCTTGGTGATAGGTCTTGGCTTCGGCAGTCTTCTCGATACCTGTATGCAGAAAGCCGATATCAGGCACCGCCTTGATCACCGTCTCACCCTCGATGGTGAGTAGGAGACGCAAGACACCATGCGTGCTCGGATGCTGCGGCCCCATGTTGATAGTCATGGTATCGTTGCGTAACCCGTCGCTTATTGGTGATCCTATTGGCTGGCTCTCCTCTATAGTATAATCGTTTTTTATCTTTTGCTTCATACACTATCCCTTTTTCTTCTTCTCTCTATCGCGCAGAAACGATGCGGCTTGATCCGCCTGATCTGCAGGTAGGAAAGTTCCGGGTTCTTGAGTCGGATTAATCTGGCTGCGGTTCTCGTTGAGTTCGCGCCCTTCGGGAGTACGCAGTGTCTGTTTATAGTAGTCTCCGACGCCGGGATCGGTATCATAAGGAACCTGTCCCCCCCAATACGGCTCAGGTAGATCGAAGCCGGAGAGAGGATAGTCCTTACGCAGAGGATGAGTTGTCCAATCAGTTGGCATGAGGATGCGTCGCAGATCTCGGTGGCCCGTAAACGTAATCCCGAAGAGGTCGTATACTTCGCGCTCATACCAGTTTGCACCTATCCAGATATGTGTCACCGTTGGTACGGCAGGATGCTCTTCACGGCGCTGTCCAACACGTACTTTGAGGCGCACGAAACACTGGTGTGGTATAGAGAGAAGTTGGTAGACGACGTCGAAGCGCGGTACACGCTCGGGCCAGTCAACTGCTGTGACTGTTTCGAGGAAATCATATTGCAGATCCTTTTTGAGATACCTGCATACCTCAACCAGATATTCTAGCGTGAGAACTATTGTTTGCTCATCCCCAAACTCAACCGTTTCCACGATAGCTTGCGGGAACTTGCTCCGTACTGCTTCAACTGTCGATGCTGCTGTCGTAACCATCATCTATTATAATCCTTCAAAACGGGCAATGAATTGCCGGGCGGACGCGATAAATCGGGTCCCTACAATACGGGCAATAAATTGCCATTCAAGGGCATGAATTGTGCGTTTATGCTTCATCGCCTACAGGTCCAACCAGCTTCAAGCCGCTGGCCTTGAGCGGATCAGGAGGATTAGGGATGCCTTCACGGATCTTCCTTTGTAATTCATTGAAGCCGTAGAGCAACATGTCGGGTGTTGGGGGGCAACCGGGGATGAAGACATCGACCGGAACAATCTTATCAACTCCTTGCACGATTGCATAGTTATTAAAGACACCTCCACAGGATGCGCAGGCTCCCATCGAAATAACCCATTTGGGCTCTGGCATCTGGTCATAAATCTGGCGTAATACAGGTGCCATCTTGATCGAGCAGCGTCCGGCGACAATCATCAAATCAGCCTGACGTGGTGAGGCGCGATAGACCTCGGCGCCAAAGCGTGCGATATCAAAACGGTCAGCACTGGTTGACATCATTTCAATTGCGCAACAAGCTAGACCAAATAGTGCTGGCCAGAGTGAGGAACTACGCCCCCAATCGACCAACTTATTAACCTGTGTTGTCAGAATGCCGAAGCTACCATCTTTCTGATGCACTGTCAAATCGCGACCCAAGCGAGGCGTCTGGGTATTTGAGTATGTCTGTACTGGCTCCCAGGGATTTTTTACTCCCATGTGAATGCTCCCTTCCGCCAAACATAGATATAGCCAACCATCAAGATCAGTAGGAAGACAAGCAATTCGATCAGCCCGAACAATCCTAGCTGATGGAGCAGGATGGCGAGGGGATAAAATGAAACAATTTCTATATCAAAGGCAATAAAAAGCATACCCGTCAGCAGATACCTGACGGGGAAACGCCGTTTTGGCGCTTCTATCTCTTGAATACCACATTCATATGGAGCTAGCTTCTCCGGCGTTGGCTTGTGAGGGCCAAGCAAGGGAATCACTACCATCACCAGAATGCCGAAAATGATAGCCAGGGTTACTAAGATAAAAACAGGGAGTGTTGAACCCATAGTAGGGACCCTTCATTCCTTATAAAGATAAATTTCAGGCATGGAATACGTCTTAGGTAGTGTCAAAAGTACACTTCCTCTCTAAGTATCGTAGCATGAGCAAGCCATAAAGTCAAATTGGCAAAGGTTTCTCTCCCACCTTTGTTATTTCTATGTCTTCCACTCGTTCTACTTATGTATATCTATGCATTAATGTGCCTTGTATAATGAAGGATACTTCTTATGAATTATATTAGGCTCTATATGTCTACTGACAAGTTCTTCACTTTGCGCACTAGGAGAAAAGGCATGCTATCTCATTTTTTCAACAAAGGACAACCTCAGCAAACCAATCCTGTACAGGTCGGACAAAATATTCCTTATGGACTTTTTGAGAACGATTCTGACGCTGTCAAGGAATTTCTACTAAGGCAGCACGATCGTCTTGCATCAGAGCAAGTATCCCGTATAACGCATCGAGATAATCTTAAATTAGTTCTCTCGGGCACTATTGTGGGTATTGCCGCATTTGTACTACAATACCCACTGGTTGCTCTAGCGTATCCGATCATAGCAATGTTTATAGCAGCAGACTGGGAATCATATGATCAGAGAATCCACCATATAGCACATTTTTTAAGTGGACGGAAGCCGTGTTTTTGGGCGACAAGAAGAAAGTGCTGGGCTGGGAACATTGGCGTAGAGAAGTATTCCCTCGTTTCCGATGGGGAGTATTATTTTCTGCTAAGGGCTTTTTCCTATCAACCCAAATCATCTTTGCACTATATAGTATAGTGAAAACCTGGAGTATGATGGTACATTTAGGGGTGATTGATAGGCTACTGATTGTTGTGATGACGATTGCAGCAATTATTTCGATAGTCTTCACCATATTCTTGGTACAACATGCTAGAGATAAAGTGGTAGAACTGCATTATCTGATGGATGTGCTCAAGAGACCGACAAAATAGAGATAGTAAGGCTATACCCGGAGGATGATGTGGTAAAATGCAAGTATCAATCTCAGGCCATCCTCTCAGGTTGACCCACTATCGGTTATTCTACTAGACAAAGTAACGAGAATAGAGAACACACTTATGAATACAACACCTGTACTGGCTACTCAACCAGTGACTTTAACCGTTGACATAGTACTGCTGAGTAGCGACCAGCGGATACTGCTTATCAAACGTCTCCACTGGCCATTCAAGGACATGTGGGCACTACCCGGTGGGAAGCTCAATCCAGGCAGCGAATCACTGGAGGAGGCTGCAGAACGGGAGTTGTGCGAAGAGACCAGTGTGCAGGGTATTGCGCTCAAGCAGTTTCACACGTACAGCGATCCGCAACGCGATCCACGCGGCCACTTCATAAGTACAGTATACATCGCATACCTTGATGCAGCTACTGTCAGGGTTCAGGCAGGTGACGATGCCAAAGATGCCAAATGGTTCTCGCTCAGCGATTTGCCTGCGTTGGCGTTCGATCACGGCACCATTATCAGGGATGTACTTGTGGACGCGGACCAACATCAGCAACTATGCTCATAGCAGTATTGGCAGATACATTTGAGAGCCAAGTATCACCTGTCAGGCATGGGCGCCTAGCAGCCTGTCGAAGAGAAAGGAATAGCTGTTATATCAGCCACTGTTGCAGCAAATGCATCATTTAAAGCAGGAGAGATGCAATTGTTTTAACCGTTCTACTCCTGTTTTTTAGTAATACCATCGCATAAGAGGAGGGATTGCTTCTCTCCGATAAACTGCTAGTACGAGGAGTCGTCACCAGTACAGGCGGCACCCGGCACCCCACCACCGTGCCGCTCGTGTCTCTTCTCCCAATCTTGTTATTTCTCCTCCACTTACTCGTCTGATTCATGTGCAGTATTAACAACTAGAAGTTGAGGACGATACTAGGATGTATCAAGAGCCTATCACGACTACGACACTTGGCACTTCTGCGTTAAAAGCCGCTATTAGCCGTTATTATAAAGTACTGAAAGGCTACGAAGGTCAGGAGGTAGATTATGAGCTAGGACTGAGATCGGCATTTCAAAACCTGCTGGCTGACGTCGCCCACATGGTCAAATGGACACTCATACCAGAACAGACGCTAGATGGTGGTATTCGTCCAGATGGGGTGATGCGTGATGAGTTTAAATTTCGTCGGGGTTATTGGGAAGCAAAAGGGCCAAAGGGTAATCTTGATAAAGAGATCGAAGACAAAAAGAAAAAGAATTATCCCCTTACAAATACTATTTTTGAGAATACGAAACGAGCGATCCTTTACCAGAATAAGAAGAAGTATGGTGAATATGACCTGGAAAAACCCAATGATGTTGGTGATCTCCTCAAAACCTTCTTCGCCTACACAGAACCGGATATTGCCAATTTTGAAGTTGCCGTGCAGGAGTTTAAAGAGCGCATCCCCGAACTTGCACAGGCGGTACTTGACATTATTGAGCGGGAATACAAACAGAACCGGAAATTTATCACAGCCTTTGATACCTTTACTGATCTCTGCCGCACATCACTAGACCCTAATATCAGTCAAAAAGCGATCAATGAGATGTTAGTGCAACACCTCCTAACGAAGCGCCTCTTTCGTACGGTCTTTGGCAATTCAGCGTTTATTAATCGAAACATCATCGCTGCTCAAATCGAAAAGGTGATAGATGCCCTCACGAGCCTCGCCTTTAATCCTGACGACTTTCTAAAAAACCTGGATCGCTTCTATGTCGCTATTGAGAGAGCGGCTAAAGATACAGAAACGTGGTCAGAGCGGCAAGACTTCCTCAACACTGTCTATGAGCGCTTCTTCCAGGGCTTTTCTGTCAAACAGGCAGATACCCATGGCATTGTCTACACGCCACAGGAGATTGTAGACTTCATGTGTGCCAGTGTGGAGGAGGTACTGCAACGTGAATTTGGCAAGTCTATCGCGGAGCCAGGGGTGCAGATCCTTGATCCAGCGACCGGAACAGGCAACTTCATCGTCAACCTGATCCGTAACCATATCCCCCGCCGTGACCTGAAATACAAATACCAGCATGACCTCTTTTGCAACGAAATCATGCTCCTGCCCTACTATATCGCCTCACTCAATATCGAACATGAATACTTTGCCAAGATGAATGAATATGAAGCATTTGAGGGTATATGCTTTGCCGATACACTGGGGCTGGCCGAGGGGCAGCAATTATCTCTGTTTGTCGAGGAGAATACTGAGCGGGTACAGCGTGAGAAGGATGCTCAGATTATGGTGGTGATTGGGAATCCGCCTTATAATATGGGCCAAAAGAATGAGAGTGATAATAACAAAAATCGCCCTTATCCTGTCATTGACCAGCGCATAAACAGAACCTATGCAAAGGACTCTAAAGCAACCCTTAATAACAAACTATACGATGCCTATGTCAGATTTTTTCGATGGTCTGTTGATCGCTTGCGAGGTCCAGGCATTGTTTGTCTAGTCTCCAACAACTCTTTTGTCGATCAGATTGCCTTTGATGGTATGAGAAAACATCTTTTGAAGGATTTTAACAAAATTTATCATATTGATCTGCATGGTAATATACGTAAAAACCCTAAACTTTCTGGCACTACGCATAATATATTTGGCATTCAAGTAGGAGTGGGTATAACAGTAGCAGTGCGAACATCACAGTCAATAGAACCAAGATTATATTACTATCGTGTTCCTGAATTTTGGAACAGAACAGAAAAACTCAAATTTCTTGCTAATAAAAGCAGCATTACTAATATTGACTGGGAAGAATTGCAGCCTGATAAAAAATATAATTGGATTACGGAGGGCATATATCCAGAGTTCGAAGGCTTTTTAAGCACAGGTACTAAAGAGACAAAAATGGCTAAAGGCTTCGATGCAGAAGCCATATTTAAGATGTACTCACTGGGAGTTGTTACTAGTCGTGATATCCATGCTTATTCGTTCGATTATACTCAACTGTATAGTCAAGTTAATGCTTTCGTAGATATATATAATAGTGCTGTTGATAAAATTAAAAGAGTAGGAAAAGAGATAGATATAACATCTCTGATAGATACCAATGACTCTTGTATTAAATGGACACGCCAAGTAAAAGCTTCTTTAAATAGAGGCCAGTACAGCGAGGTTGATAAGTCTCATATCCGTATAACCCTCTATCGACCATTTACAAAGAAAAAGTTATACTTTGATGATTTTTGGAATGAAGAGCGTTATAAACAGCACTTGATTTTTCCAACATTATCTAGCGAAAATGAGAATATAGCAATCATTGTGAGTGACCATGGTCATCGTTCTCCTTTTAGCTGTCTAGCAACAAATCTTATTGCCGATCTACATTTGCTGGCTTCTACCGATGCTTTCCAATGCTTCCCCTACCACACCTACGCCGAAGACGGAAGCAACCGTCGCGAAAACATTACCGACTGGGCACTCCAACAATTCCAGGATAAATACGGCCCCGAGGTCACCAAATGGAATATCTTCCACTACGTCTACGGCATGCTACACCACCCACAGTACCGCAAGCGCTATAAAGAGAACCTCAAGCGTGACTTGCCCCATATTCCCCTGCTACTGAGGCGCGAAGCCTTTGATACCTGCGTGCGCGTTGGCAAGCAACTGATGGACATTCACTTGAACTATGAGCAGGCAAAAGAGTACCGACTGAAGTGGGTTGAAGATGAGGATGTACCACCTGACACACGGGTAGAGAAGATGCGCTTAACGCCAGATCGAACCGCTGTAGTTGTCAATGAGAGTCTCACGTTATCAGGGATACCCCAGGAGTGTTTTCAGTATCGCCTGGGCAATCGTTCAGCTCTTGAGTGGGTTACTGATCAGTATCAGGTGAGCAAGGATAAGCGAAGCGGGATTGAGAGCGACCCTAACCGTATCGATGATCCAGGATACATTGTCCGCCTAGTCGGCCAGGTGATCACGGTGAGCGTCGAGACGGTGAAGCTGGTCAATGAGTTGGCGACGGCGGTGATGGTTGAGGATTGGTTGGGGGAAGCTGTGGAGGTGCATGAATAGCGAAGTTATAATGCCACCTCAGCACGGGACTTTTAACTGACACTTATACACAAGTCACGAATCGGGGAACTGGCGTGCGAGATAAACGCCTTGCAAGACGGTCTGCACATAGATCCATCCCTTCCATAAAGTCTGCCATCCAGGAGGGGGATCGCTTTTGCGG
>Ga0207416_1001463_pt1 | contig 31034 bp, 28 predicted proteins | sample PaiPotPPM11metaG_FD_184107 | JGI IMG/M metagenome (GOLD analysis project Ga0207416, IMG submission 184107) | Iron sulfur acid spring bacterial and archeal communities from Banff, Canada, to study Microbial Dark Matter (Phase II) - Paint Pots PPM... ... | reverse complement strand
ATATCCGCCCTCGATGACCCGCAATCAAGAAAACAGCCGACCGGGGCGCGGGGCAAAGCGCCGCAAAGCACCGCAACCGGACGGTGCCGCGGGGCCGCCCACCCGGATGACCCGCAATCCCGGTCGCCAGCCGGCGGGCGAGCCCCATGGCGCGGCGCAGGTTCACCCTATGGCTGTCTCGAGGTCGGCCAGGTCCTCGGCTAGCGCATCGTCTCCGGATGCCCGGCAGGCGGCGGCAGTTTCCGCCAGTAGTCGCCGCCACGTCGGGACGTACTGGCCGGGTGGCATCGTGTCGGTCTCCTGGCGCCGTTGGCTCCCGGTTGCCAGCAACGCGTGAGCGTCAAGCGCGAGCCGCAGGCCGTCAGCGTACGCGAGGGGCAGCGCCTCGACGGCCAGTTCCGCCAGCCGCAATCCGCGAGTCAGGGAGTGGCCGGGCCACCGCATCGAAGGGGTCCATACCAGTTCGCGCGGCTGGCCGTCGGTCAGGCCGGTGGCCAGGTCCGCGTCGCCCGGCCCGGTCGCATGCCGGCCAAGGGCCTCTTCGAGGGTCGGCGGCAGGTCCCCGTCCGGCCAGCTGGTGCCGAGCAGTTGGCCGGGAACCGGTACTCCGTCCGGCCGCCACAGCACGCCCGCGTCCTGTACCGCAAGGATCAGGAACTCAGCGAGCTTGCGTCCGATGCCGACCGGGTCGTCGATGGGGCGGTTATCATCCTCGGATCGAGTGAGGAGATGGTCGACGCGTACGATCCCGGACTCGAGGCGCTCCCGCGCCTCGCCCGGCTCCAGGCTAGCGGCGACGGCCAGTGCCGAGTACAGGCCCTCGGCGAGCAGGCCGGAGGCCAGGTTGAACAGCGCCGATACGGTCGCTGCGGTGCGCAGGTACCCGCCGTTCTCTGCGGGAAGCCGGCCGGTGGCCGAATGTTCAGTCGCTGACACGTAGTACATCAGCGCGGCGTCGGCTGATGCGACCGCCAGGCCGGGATCGCCCCGGCGGGCAAGTACCGCCGCGTTCATGGACAGCACCCGGGCCACGTCCAGCCGCAGCGGGTGATCCGGGTCCCCTTCGGTCGCTTCGAGATACGCCAGCACTGCCGCGTCGGTGTCCACGATGGCTGACGCGGCCCGCCCGAGAGCGGCCCGCGCGAGCCCGCGCCGGGCGCGCACGTCGGCGCACAGCAATTCTGTACCCGCGACCACGTCGGCCAGCGACCCGTACAGCTCAAGGCAGTCGTCAAGCTCGGGCCCGGCCGCAGCCATGTCACCAGCCGAAACCAGCATCGACGCCAGGTTGTACAGGACGGAGGCTAGCCCCTGCCGCACTCGCACGTCAGCGGGGAGCATGGCTCCCAGCTCCCGGGCGTAACCGGCTGCTTCACGCTGTTTCGCGATCGCCTCGCCTTGATGACCACGTTCGAGCTGTCGCTGGACATCAGCCAGCAGCGCAACGATCCGCGCCTCAACCGAACCCGGGCTCCGGAACATTTCTCCATGTTCCCCCGCAATCCAGGCGGCAAGCAACGGCCCAGTGGTTAACCGCTTGCCTCCAGCGTGAGGAGCTGGATCGAGGCGCCGCTTGCGTAGAGGTCCACTGGGCCGGCACCCGCGGTGCGGATCTGGAGCGGCGTGGAGTAGTCGCCGGGGACCTCGCCGTCCAGGGTGAGCGTCACCGGCGTGGACGTGAGCTGCACCGTCTCGGTCGTCAGGTCTTCTTGGCCGTTGTAGAAGTCGAGGTAGACGTCACCGGTGCCTTGGAGCGTGATCGTCGCCTGGTACGTCTGGCCGCCGGTGAGGTCCGCCGTCGGGTTGACCCAGATCCACGTGTTGGGGGCGGCATCGGTCTCCTGCCACTCCACCGCGCTCGCGTTCTGAGGCGTGGTCACGTCGGGCGTGAGCGTGCCGGGTACCGAGCCGACGCCGTTTTCCACCGGGCCCTGCCAGCTGAGCTGGCCGGTGGGCGCGGTGCCGAGTAGGTTCGGGCCGGTCGGGACCAGGGTTTCCGGCGTCCGGCCGGGCGGGAACGTCAGCGACCCGGCTTGGTAGGACGGCGGCGCGTCGGCGGGGGCGGAACCCCAGGACGTACTGGCGGTGCCGGAGAGGTTGAATGCGATGTCCGTCGGCTGGGCGTTCGCCGCGCCGGCCGCGCCGAAGATGGTCCCGGGCAGCCAGGCATCCTGCGAGGACCTCCCGTTGACGCTCACGCCCTGGATGTAGGACGAGGTCGAGGCGCCGGGGGCGCTAATCGTGACCTGCGGCTTGCCGGGAACGTCGAACTCCGCGGAGGGGAAGATCGGCGCGTTCAGAGCCAGCACCGTCGTTCCGGGGGTCTCGGGGTACAGGCCGAGGCTCGCCCAGACAAACCATGAGCTCATCGCCCCGAGGTCGTCGTTGCCGGGCTCGCCGCCCGGGCTGTCGGAGTACACCGAGGTGAGTAGCTCGTGGACGACCTGTGACGTCTTGGACGGCGCCCCGGCGTAGTCGTAGAGCCACGGGGTCCCCATCGACGGCTCGTTGCCGGCCCAGTCATACGGGGCGTTCGGGCCCGCGTTGAGCTGCTGGAAGAAGGTATCCAGGCGGCTGACCGCCGCCGCATCGCCGCCGACGGCGCCGATCAGCCCGCCCAGGTCCTGCGGCACCGACCACGTGTACTGGGCCGCGTTGCCCTCCTGGAAGCCGGACTGGCCGAAGCTGCTCCAGCCGTAGGTCAGCGGGTCCAGCTCGGGGAACTGCCCGGACGCGTCGCGGGGCTCGATGTAGCCGGTGGCCGTGTTGAAGATGTTGGTCCAGTCCTGCGAGCGCTTCAGGAACGTGGCGGCGGTGGACGTGTCACCGATGTCCGTGGCCAGCTCCGAGATCGCGAAATCGGCGGTGGCATACTCCAGCGTCTCTGATGCCCCGTTGTCCACGGGGGACAACGAACTTTCCTGGGTGTTCGGAACGTATCCATCGGCCTCATAAGCCGCCAGGTCGTCGCGCTCATCGTAAAAGCCCTGGCCTAGCTCGCTCGTCGTCGGCACGACGGTGGCCCCCTTGACCATGGCCTCAAGCGCCGCCTTGGCGTTGAAGCCGCGCGCGCCGAAGGCGTAGGCCTCGGCCAGGATTGGGTCGGCCGCGTCGCCGTTCATGACGTCGGTGTAGTCATCGGCGAAGCCCCACTTGGGCAGCCACCCGCCTTGCGCCTGGTCGTTGAGCAGTGAGCTCATCATCTGGCTGGTCTGCTCGGGGGCGACGACAGCCAGCAGCGGCACCTCGCTGCGGTAGGTATCCCAGCCCGAGTAGTTGGCGTACTGCACCTGTCCTCTGGGCAAGGAGTGCACCTTGTCGTCGAACCCGAGGTAATCCCCGTTGTCGTCGGAGAACGCGTTCGGGTCGAGCAGGGCGTGGTACATGGCGGTATAGAACTCTGCCTGCTCCGCGGCGCTGCCACCGCCGATCCTGATCCGGTCCAGGTAGCCGTTCCACTCGCCGTCGGTGCGAGCCGCGACCGCCTTCGTGCTCCAGCCGGGATCTTCGGCGTTCAGGTTCTGACTCGCATCGGCTTGCGAGACGTAGGAGATGGCGACCTTCATCGTGACGCTGGCTTGCTGCGTCGGGTTGAAGGTGACCCATGCCCCCGAGCCGAGGCCGGCCGCGCTGGCGACCTGGGTGCGGGACTGGCCGCCCTTTGCCTCGGTGCCGGCGGGGGCTACCAGAACCGGACCCGCTGCCTTCCCGTTGGCAGCGGCGGGCACGCGCTGCACGGGGGTGCCGTGGGCATGCACTCCCGTAGACCCGGTGGCCTCCACGACCGACTCCTGCTGGAGCGACAGCGCCGACGCCTCAAGGTCGACCGGGCCCGTCTGCGCCGTGCGGACCTGCACCACCGGGAGACCGATGGAGCCGGTCGGGATGGTGGCGGCGACCGTTATCGTCGTCGGCGTGCTGGTGAGGTTCACCGGCTGGCTGTCGACGTCCACCTGCCCGTTGTAAAAGTCGAGGAAGACGTCGCCCGTGCCCTGCACCGTCACGCTGGCCAGGTAGGTGTCCCCCTGCGTCAGGCTGGGAGGCGGGTCGGCCTGGATCCAGGTGTTCGCCTCCGCCGTCGACTGCTGCCAGGCGATCGCGCTCGCCCCGCCCGTCGTCGTCGTGGGCGCTATCGTCGGCGTTGTGCCACCGCTGCTGACCTCGTGGTATCCCCAGTCGAGGCTGCCGGTCGGCTGGGTGAAGACGTTGGGGCCGGTGGGCTCGGTCTGCCAGGTGCCGTACGAGGCGAACGGCCGGCCGAACTTCGCGACGAAGTGCACCGGGTAGGTTCCGGTGGAGCCGCAGAACTGCCCGGCGGTCTCCTCCCCGGTGACCTCGTCATCGCCGACGATCTGGATGTCCGCGGCCGTGTTGCCCGATTGCGCGTCGCCGATCTTGAACAGCATGTTCGCGGGAGTGGAGGACGGATAGGTGAACGTCCCGATGCCGGTGCGAGTGGTGGCGGCCAGGCTGGCACCGATGGCGCTGGACGTGCCGGGGGCCAGCGTGACCTGGTACTGGCCCGGCGCCGCGTGCTCATCGGTGTGGTTAAACGGCTCGGTGGTACTAGCCGGGTCGGTTCCCACGCTGCCGGTCGTCGGCAGGATGGGGAAGTCGCCATCGGCGCCGCAGCCCGGACCGGACAGGTGCGTAAGGCTGAAGCCCGCGATAGAACTGTCGGCGTAGTTGTACCCGCCGCCGTCCGGGCGAGAGGGCGTGTCCGGGCTGAAGGTCAGCATGCCGAACGGCGCCGAAGCGCCGGGGAACGTGTCAATCTGGCCGACCGTGGCCCCGCCCGAGCCGGTGCCGATCATGGGGTCAACCAGCGACGCCGGATCGCTGGCCAGGCCACTCGGTGTCGGCACCGCTTTGGCTGGGCCGGGCGCCACGATGATGGCCAACCCGGCGAGGACTACAGCTGCCGCCGGGACCACGAAGGCCGACCGCTCTCGCTTGCTTTGCCGCACGAGCAACATGGAGAGGCCCTTCCTCTGACAACGTTGTCATCGCGTTTGTACCTCTCTAAACCGATATGCACAAGATGAAGATGATGATCGGCCACGATCGGCCACATGTCTTGACATGACCACACATTTGGGAGTGAAAATCCTCACGAGGACGCACTGCGGCGTTCCGGAACGGAGGTTGGGCCATGCCCCGGCGACGAGACTTCCTGCGGTATTCCGGCGGCGTCGTCGCGGCCGGCGGCCTGGCCGGGGTCGTCACGGGAGTCGGAGGGCTGGCGCCCCCGAGGGCGGATGCCGCCGTCGCACCGCAAGGCGCCACGGCGGCCGCGGCCGGGAACCTTGGCGCCACCCCGATCCGCCCGCCGGCCGCCCCGCTGGTGGTACGGGGCCCGTACGTGAGCACCTGGCTGCCGGCCACGGTCTCTCCCGCGACGTGGCAAGAGTTCTGGCAGGGACACACCACCGCCATGGGCGGCATCGCCCGCATCGATGGCGTCTCCTACCTGTTCATGGGCGATGCGGGAATCATTCTGACCGTTCCGAACGGCAATCACGGGACTCCCTCGACCGTCCAGGGCTTCGAACGAGCGCTGCAGCAGACCGGCCTGGAAGTGACACCTACCCGCACCACGTTCACCCTGGAAGGCGGCGGTGTCGGGCTGACTCTGGAGTTCCTGTCGCCAGTCGAGCCGGGTGACCTCAAGCGCCAGTCGATCCCGCTGAGCTACGTGCTTATCAGCGTCAGGAGCATCGACGGCAAGAGCCATGACGTGCAGGTCTACGCCGACATCAGCGGCGAGTGGTGCAGCGCCGACGACAGCCAGGAAATCACCTGGGGACCGGCGCAGGTGAGCTACAGCGGTGGCACGCTGCAGACCTGGACCGTCGAACTGGCCAGCCAGCAGCCGCTCACCGAGCAGAACCAGCAGGCCGCCTGGGGCACCACCGTGTGGTCCACGCCGGCCGTCTCCGGCCTGAGCTACCAGTCCGGCCAGGACATCGTGGTCCGCGCCCAGTTCGTCAATAACGGGGTGCTGACCAACACCAGCGACACCAACTACCGCCCCATCCAGAACGACTGGCCGGTGTTTGCCTTCTGCGTCGACCTGGGCCAGATCGGTGGCCCGGCGCGGTCGGTTCCGCTGTCGATCGGGCTGGTCCGCACCCCGGCGGTCAGTTACCAGGGGCAGAACCTGCAGCCGCTGTGGACGGCCAGCTTCTCCTCCTGGCAGGACATGCTCGGCTTCTTCCACGGTGACCTAGAAGCGGCCCACCAGCGGGCCGGCCGACTGGACGCCAAGATCACCGGCGAGGCCGCCACGGCGGGCGGGACGGCCTATGCCGGTCTTTGCGCGATCGCGCTGCGCCAGGCCTACGGCGGAACCGAGCTAGTCGTCGGCCCGGACGGCCAGCCGTGGGCGTTCCTGAAAGAGATCTCAAGCGACGGCAACGTCTCGACCGTCGACGTGCTGTTCCCGGCCTCTCCCGCGTGGATCTACGCCGACCCGGGCTACCTCGCCCTGCTGCTCGAGCCGCTGCTGTCGTACGCCGAGTCGGGACTTTGGCCGCAGCCCTTCGCCCCGCACGACCTCGGCTCCGCCTACCCGGTCGCCTCGGGCCACAACGACGGTGGCGGGGAGAACATGCCGGTGGAGGAAACCGGCAACATGCTGATCATGGCGGCCGCCTACATCCAGCAGGCGCCCGGACCGGGGGCGGCTTTCGCCACCGCGCACTACACGATCTTCAAGCAGTGGGCCGACTACCTGACGGCCAACCTGCCCGACCCCGGCTACCAGAACCAGACCGACGACTTCGCCGGCTCGATCGCGCACAGCGTCAACCTGGCGCTCAAGGGAATCATCGCCGTCGCCGCGATGGGCAAGATCGCCGCGGTGGCGGGCCACGCCGCCGACGCGGCGAGCTACCGAGCGCAGGCGCAGCAGTTCATCGCCTACTGGGTGACGCACGCCCAGGACCCGTCGGCCGCGCACCTCGACCTCACCTATAACGGGTCCGACGGCGGCAACGGCACGTGGGGCACCACGTACAACGGCTTCGCGGACCGGCTGCTCGGCACGGGGCTGATCCCATCGTCCGTCCTGGCCGAGCAGTCGGCCTGGTATCAGTCGATCAGCAACTTGTTCGGCCTGCCGCTGCAAGTTCCGCACAGTTACGCCAAGTCCGACTGGGAGATGTTCACCGCCGCCTGGCTGTCGGGCTACCCGGTCAGCAAACAGCTGATCGAACAGGTTTACACCTACGCCAACACGACGCCGAGCCGGGTCCCGTTCAGCGACCTGTACGACACGATCAGCGGCAACCAGGTCGGCTTCCAGGCCCGCCCGGTCCAGGGCGGGATATTCGCCCTCCTCGCCCTGCTCCACCGCGCCGGGAGCTGAGCCCAGCTCGACCCACCACCAGAGCCGGGTCAGGCCTGCTCATTGACACCGAGGCGCTGTAACCCGATTAGAGGTTGTGGGTCTGGGCGTACTGGGTGGCCGCGGCTCTGTCCCGGGATCTGGTCTTGGCGAAGATCCGGTTGATGTGGCTCTTGACGGTGTGGTTGCTCAGGACGAGGGCGGCGGCGATCTCGGGGTTGGTCATCCCCCGGGCGATCATGGCCAGGATCTCAGCCTCCCGGGCGGTCAGTCCGTCGGGCAGGTCGCGGGCTTCGCCCGCATGCAGGGTGCTGCCGGTGCGGGCGGCAGCGAGCAGGGTGGCCTGGACGGCGGGGTCCATGACCGACAGGCCGCCGGCGGCACTGTGCAGTGTGCGGGCGATGTCGGCGCTGTCGGCGTCCTTGGTGAGGTAGCTGCGGGCCCCGGCGCGGAGGGCGGACAGGACCGAGGTGTCGTCGGCGTACGTGGTCAGGACGACGATGGCCACCTCGGGATGTTCGGCCGTCAGCATCCGGGTGGCCTCGATTCCGTCTATGACCGGCATGTGCAGGTCGAGCAGGATCGCGTCGGGATGATGCTCCGCCACCAGGTCGAGTGCTTGCCGGCCGTCCGCGGCGGCCGCGGTGACTTCGATGCCGGGCTGCAGGCCGAGCAGCAGGACCAGACCCTCGCGGACGCTGGCCTGGTCATCGGCGATGATGATGCGCAGCGGCGCCTCGGCCGGCCGGCTCATCGGGGCACCTGCGCCGTCACGGTCCAGCGGCCCTCTCCGACGGCCGCGGTCAGGGAGCCGTTAATCAGCAGCAGCCGCTCGCGCATGCCCCGCAGGCCGTACCCGCCGTTGACGGTGGTGAACGCGGTCCCGGTGCCCGGGCTGTCATGGCCGCCCTGCGGCAGCGGGTTGCTGATGATCATCCGGACTTGGTCCTCGTCGTAGCGGAGGCCGATGTCGACGGGCTGCAGCGGGGCGTGTTTGGCGGTGTTGACCAGGGCCTCCTGAGCGGCGCGGATCAGGGCAACGGTCGCCTCGGGCGGCAGCGGCCGTGGCTGCCCGGTGACGCCGAAGTTGACACTAGCGCGATGCAGGCCGCGGTGCGTATCGGCCAGGGCGGCAAGCTCCTCGTCGAGCCCGGCGGTGCCGGCGCGCAGCGCATGCACGGCCCGCCGGGTCTCGCCCAGGCCGTCCTTGGCCATCCGCTGCGCCTGCTCCAGCAGGCCCAGCGCGCGGCCGGCATCGTCGTCGTTGATCAGCACGGCGCGTGCGGCCTGGAGTTGGATGCCCAGCGCGCCGAGGGAGTGGGCGAGCACGTCGTGGATTTCGCGGGCGATGCGCGCCCGTTCGTCCAGCACCGCGGCGTGGCGCTGCTCGGCGCGCAACTGCTCCATCTGCGCCACCAGCGCGGCGGACTGCTCTGCCTGGCGCCGGTAGGCGGCCCGGTTCCTGCCGCTGACGAACGCCACGATAAGCAGCAGCGGGAACCCTAGCGCGCTCGTCGCGCTAGCCCCCGTGACCAGCGCGCCGGCCTCAACGCCGACCAGTGCGATCGCGGTGGTCACGCAGCCGGTCAGCAGGCTGCCGCCCGCCCCGGCGCCGATCGCGGCCATGAACGCGAAGCCGATCAGCGGACCCCCGTGCGCGCCCGTGCTAGCGAAGGCGGATGCCGCTGCCATCACGATCAGGGCGCCGGCCAGGACGCGCGGCTTCTGGTATCGCGGGCACAAGTCAACCACCAGCCAGTAGGCCACCACCACGGCCCCGATGGCGCAGGCGACCGCCTCGATGACGAGGTCCCGTCCGGACGCTGCGGAGTAGCCGAAGGTCGACACTCCGATCAGGACGGGCCCGCCTCCGCGGAACAGCCAGGTCAACGCGCGCAGCATGGTCTCGGTCGGCGCGCTGAAGTCCCGCGGCGGCGAGCTCACGGTACCGCTAAGCGAGGGGGAACTGGCTGCGAGCTGACTGGCCATGGGCTACACGTGATGGCCGTGCGGGCCCAGGTCGGCCGCGCCGGCGACGGCCAGGATGACCGGCAGCAGCACGACCCGCTTGCCGCGCAGCGGCTCTCCCAGCAACTGCCGCCCGATGACGTAGCCGATGATCGCAACGACCGCGAGCACCCTGATGACCTCTGACACGACTGTTCCTCACCTTGCGGGGTCTCGAACTCTCGGTGCCGACGCTAGAGACCAGCAGGAGCCGACACGTCGAACCGCGGACTGAGATCCGGGTGGAGATCCCGGCATGGCCTTTCATGCCCGCCGGTATGAGAGGCCGGCCCGCTGGTGCATGCCGGGATTGAACCCGCGCTCCGAGGCGCTGCACCCGCCGGTCGCGGCAGCGTGAGGAACGTCAGCGAAAGAACCGATATCCAGCTCTAAGGAGCGTCACCGGCATGTCCACCGTGAACCAGGCCCTGCTTATCAACGCCATCGTCCTGTTCGTCGTCCTGGAGGCCGACATCGGCCCGCACCGCAAGATCGGCTGGTTCCGCATCGCGCGGCCGCTGGTCCTGGCCGGAACGATCGTCCCGATCTACCTGAAGTCCCTGAGCACACACGGGACCGGCCTGTACCTGGAGCTGGCCGGCACCGCCGCTGGCATCCTGCTCGGCCTGATGGCGACCGGGCTCATGAAGGTCTACCGCAGCCCCAAGACGCGCAGGCCCGTCAGCCGCGCCAGCGTCGGCTACGCCATGCTCTGGATCATCATCATCGGGGCCCGGTCCGCGTTTTCGTACGGATCTGTCCACTGGTTCGGCCCGCAACTCGGCACCTGGATGACCGCACACCACGTCGTTTCCGGGGCCATCACCGACACCCTGCTCCTGATGGCCCTGGGCATGCTGCTCACCCGCACGCTCGGCCTGGCCGTCCGCGCCCGCGCGCTGCCCCCCGTGGGCACCCGCGACCGCGCCTCGGTCAGTTCAGTCCGTTGAGCAGCTCATGGATGACCACGGGCTGACCATCGAGGTCCGTCAGGAACCAGGCTACGTGCTCGTTACGGTGGCCGGGGAGGTGGATATCGCCACCGTGCCGCAGCTGCGGCAGCGGCTCGCCGGGCCGGCGAGCCGCGGGTGGCCGCTGATCGTCGACCTGGACCAGGTCACCTTCATGGACGCAGCGGGGCTGGGGGTGCTGGTCGGCGCCGCCAGCCGGGCCGCCGCGTGCGGGGGCAGTCTGCATGCGGTCTGCGCCCGGCACCAGGTCCGGCGGCTGTTCGCCATCACCGGCCTGGACCGCCAGATACCGCTCGCCCGCACCATGACGGAGGCATGCCAGAGCCTGGCGACAGCCTGCGATACCCCGCTTGACGAGCCGACTGCCGGTACAGGGCGGGATATTCGCCCTCCTCGCGCTGCTCCATCGCGCCGGGGCTGACTAGGTTGCACGCGAGAATTACGACAAATTAGTTACCCGCCTTGGTTGCTCCGACAGTCAGGAGACGCTGATCCATTCGGCGGGCTGGCCAGTGACGCTGGCGATGAGGTCGAAGTCCTTGTCGCAGTGGAGCACGGTCAGCCCGGCGAGTTCGGCTGTCGCGGCGATGATGAGGTCAGGGACCGACGGTGCACGGTGCTGGCCGCGGTCGGCGAGCACAGTGAGGACTTCCACGGCCCGGTCCTCAATAGCGGGAGTGAGGTATTCCACCGGCATCACGGAAACAGGCGGCTGGCGCAGTCCGGCCCGCAGGTCCGCCCCAGACCTGGCGGAGTAGCCGACCTCAAGCAGGGTGACCGTGGTGATCCGGACGAGGCCCCGCTCGATCCGGCCGGCCCACTCGGCGGCGTCGGGGCTGGCGGCGAGGCGGACGAGGGCAGACTTGTCAATCAGCCAGTCGGTCACTGCCAGGCCTGCGACATCACATCCGGGTCGGCCAAGTCGCTGAAGGTGTCGGCGAAGCGCGCCAGATCACCGGTGGTGACGGGGGAGTCGGACACGGCCGCGTCCTGCGCCAGCTTCCGGCGGACGTACTCGGTACGCGACAGGCCCAGCCGGCGGGCGTGAGTCTCCAGTGCCGCGATAACGTCATCGGGCACATCGCGGATCAGCATGTCTGTCATCGCAGCCTCCCTTCTGATATCAGATGATATCAGAGAAGGGCTGTGGTCACTACCTTTGCCTAATCGCCTGAGTACCCGCAACTGTGCGGATCGTCATGGAATTCCAACAGACCGCTTCCGCCGCCTCGATCTTCCACGGACCCCCGTCGCCCGTATCGTAACTTGATTCCGTAACATCGTTCTGAAATGATGATCGCGTGATCTCCTATCACTGTGATGACGTGATCGCCACGATCACGATCGACGACGGCAAGGTCAATGCCCTGTCGCTCGCGGTACTGGCCGAGCTCAACGCCGCGCTCGACCGGGCCGAGCGGGACGATGCAGTGGTCATCATCGCCGGAAGGGACGGCGTCTTCTCGGCCGGGTTCGACCTGCCGGTGCTGAGGGGCGGGGGACCGGATGCCCTCGCGATGCTGCGCACGGGTTTCGAGCTGGCCGCGCGGCTGCTGGCATTCCCACGACCAGTGGTCATCGCGTGCACCGGCCACGCCGTGGCGATGGGCGTATTCCTGCTCCTGAGCGGCGATTACCGGGTCGGGGCGGAAGGGCCTTACAAGATCACCGCGAACGAGGTGGCTATAGGCCTGACCATGCCGAGAGCGGCGGTGGAGATCTGCAGGCAACGCCTAACGCCCGCGCACTTCAACCGGGCGGTGGTCCTTGCGGAGACGTTCTCCCCGGCCGATTCTGTCGCCGCCGGGTTCCTGGACCGGACGGTCGAGGCGCACACCGTGCACGATGCCGCCCGCGGTGCCGCCGCCCAGCTAGCCGCGCTCGACCGGTCTGCTCATGAGGCGACCAAGCGACGCGCGCGAGCGCTGGCGCTCAGCGCGATCCGTTCCGCGATCGACGCCGACGTGGCCGCGTACCCGGTTCAGGCACCAGCCTCCTAGGCTGAACCCGTGCCAAGGCCGAAGCAGCGAACCCCGGCGCTGCGCGACCACGTCCTTGAGGTGGCGCTGGCGCTGCTGGCCGCGGAGGGGGTGCAGGGGTTCACGGCGCGGAAGGTCGCCGCGACGGCGGGAACCTCGACACCTGCGGTGTATGAGCTGTTCGGCGACAAGGGCGGACTGGTCCGCGAGGTCTTCTTCCACGGCTTTCAGCTACTCGGGGCCCGTCTCGAACGGCTCAGGGAATCCGGCGATCCGCGCGCGGACCTGATCGCCGCTATCGACGCCTTCCGGAAGTTCGTCCGTGCTAACCCGGTGCTCGCGGAGGTCATGTTCTCCCGGCCGGTGGCCGACTTCCAGCCGGGTCCCGATGAGGCGCGGGCCGGCGCCGCGGTGCGGGAGTTCATCGTCGGCCGGGTCCGCCGCTGCGTCGAGGCCGGCATTCTGGCCGGTGACCCGGCCGACATCGCCCACGTCCTGCTGGCCGCGGCGCAAGGGCTGGCTGCCCAGGAGACCGCCGGGTGGCTTGGCACCTCGAAGGCATCAGTTGACCGCCGCTGGGCGCTGGGCATCCGTGTCCTGCTCGACGGGCTGAAACCCGCATGAGCTATTTCGCGCGACTCGGCGGGAACGGGGTGCCGCCACTGGCCCCGACCAGGTGCCGCCCGTAGCGCTCCCAATTCACATACGGCGCCATGGCGCCCTGGTGGGTAAACGCGATCAGGTCCCGCAGGAGCCGCTGCATGGGGCGGTCCAGGCGGATCTCGTCCGTCGGGCAGACCTCGAAGAGCCGCTCGATGGCCTCCCGCGCCAGCTTGTAGCAGAGGGTCCCGCCTGCGCCCGTCAGTTGCGGGTCGGTGATCCGCTCGGCTCCCGGCTGGAGCGTCGAGAGCACCCAGTGCTGGTAGGACTCGATCATCTTGATGTTGGTGTGCGCGGTGGCGATTGCCGTCTGGACGACCGCGGAGTCATACATCTTCTCGTAGCCGAGCATCCTGATGCCCCGGCCCTTCGCCAGGTCGTGGAACGCCTCGAGCGCGTAGCGCGCCATGCCGAGCGGCAACGCCGCTATGAACGCGTAGCCCATGTCCCCGACCTGCAGCAACGCGAAGACGTCGGCGATCCGGCGCGACACCCGGTGCTCCGGGATGAACAACTCCCCGCACTCCACGGAGTTGCTCCCGGTGGCCGCCGCGCCCATGACGTGCCAGTCATCGACGATGGCCAGATCGGACAGCGGGATCAGGCCGAACCCGTCCGAGATGCTTCCGTCACGCTCTTCGATCGAAACGCGTAGCAGATCCCAGTCGGCGTGGTAGCAGCCGCTGTTGTACGGCCAGCGTCCCCGGCCGCGGATCCGGTAGCCCCCGTCGACCGCCTCGCAGACCGCGCCCGCCGAGCCGAAGGTGCCGGCGAACCTGACGTTGGGCGTCTCGGCATAGATCTCGGCCAGCGTCTCCTCAGAGAAAACTTCCGCCATGCGGCCGATGCCGCTGTAGATCTGCAAGACCCAGGCGGTGGACGGACAGCCGCTCGCGATGTGGGTCATCGCGGTCGCGGCCGTCGCGGCATCGATCCAGTAGCCGCCGCGGTTCACCGGCATCAGCATCCGGAACAGGCCGGCTTCCTCGATGGCCTTCACGTTCTCGTCCGGCAGGTGGCCCAGTCGATCACCCAGGGTCGCGTTCGCACGCAGGAGCGGTATCAGCGACTGCGCCCGACTGATCAGTTCCTCGGGGCTGGGCGCCGCCGGCTTGCCGTTAAGTACCGCCTCGGTCACGTTCGTCCTTCCCGCGATGCCGTCAGTCGGGCAGCATGGCAACACTCGGTTGGCTCACGCAGGCCCCGCCCCGCCAAAATGTGAGGATACGGTCGCAGCGGCCGGCGAGTGAAGCCGATGTTCCGCTGACGCGAACGCGCGCACCGCGCACCGGGGACCGACTCACGCGGTTCCACTGAAATCGTGTTACACTGAACTCGTGTAGCACGTAGGAATGTGGAGAGGATCATGGCAAACCAGAACATCACCCTGTCCCTCCCTGAAGAGGATCTCCGCGAAGCCCGGGTACTTGCGGCCAGGCGTGGCACGTCGGTCTCGCAACTGCTGGCCCGGATGCTTTCTGACCTGGTTGAGCAGGAAACCGGGTATGCGCGCGCCCGCGAGCGAAGTCTCAATCGCATGCGCGAGAGTGCCGATCTTGGCACTGGCGGGCACATTGGCTGGAGTCGGGACAGTCTCCATGAGCGATGACCGGCGGTTCGTTGACACCAATATCCTGGTGTACGCGCATGACACTTCCGCGGGCATCAAGCATGAACGTGCCCGTGCCCTGCTTGAGCAGTTGTGGGCCACCCGTGAGGGATGCCTGAGCGTGCAGATCATGCAGGAATTCTTCGTCAACGTCACTCGGAAGATACCCAAGCCACTTGACGTACCAGTGGCGAAAGAGATCATTGCTGACTTGTCCCATTGGCACGTACATGTGCCAGCCGCGGACGATGTGCTCGGTGCGATAGGCCTGCATCAGCGGACCGGGATCTCATTCTGGGACGCGATGATGGTGCGCAGCGCCGTCGAGATTGGCTGCGGGGTCATTTACTCCGAGGATCTGAACCACGGTCAGTTGTATGACGGAGCCCGGGTTGAGAATCCGCTCCATGACGTAGCGTGAGTCGCCAGCCCGCAGGCGTCGCGGTGCGCTAATGCTCGCCCTGTCCGATCAGCCGTCGGCGAGCAGCCTGGCGACGGCGTGCTCCGCCTCGGCCGGGACCGGCAGGGCGGCTGGCAGCACGGGAACCGAGAGCAGCTGGCCGTGTGTTTCGTAGCGGCTGATCAGCCGCGGGTCGATGTACGACTTCCGTGCCACCGTCGGGGTATCGCCGAGCAGTTCCGCGACGCCACGGACGCAGGTGGCGATCACGCTCGTGCGCCGACGGGCGGTGGGCGAAGGCTCCGCGTTCGCCAGCAGGAGCGCCATCAGGACGGTCGCGTTCCAGGTGCGGAACTCCTTGGCGGTGAAGTGGCCGCCCGCGCGAGTGGCGATGTAGTCGCTGACGTCGTGGGAGTGCAGGGCGTGCCACGCACCATCCTGCTGCCAGCAGAAGAGCGCGTCGAGCCCGTTGTCGCTGCGGGCCAGGGATCGCACGGCCGGCACGATAGCCGGGTCGCCGACGGTGATCGCGCGCCGCTTGCCCTCCTTGGCGACGTAGTCGAAGGCGATCCCGCCCCGGATCACCCGAACGTGCTGCTTGAGCAGCGTCGAGACCCCGAAGTGATGATCAAGCTCGGCGTACCGTTCACCACCGATGCGGAACAGGCCGACGTCAATCAGCCGCACCGCGCTGGCGACGACCCGGTTGCGGCTCAGCCCGCGTGCCCGCAGGTCATCCAGGGCGGCGGCGCGGAGCGCGGGCAGCGAGTCCGCGAAGCGCAGCATGTGATCGAACTTCTGGGCATCGCGTTGCTCCCGCCATTGATCGTGGTAGCGGTACTGCAGACGTCCCCGGGCGTCGGTGCCAGTGGCCTGGATGTGGCCCGACGGGTCGGGCGAGATCCACACGTTCGTCCAGGCCGGGGGGATCGCGAGCGCCCTGATGCGGGCTAGGGTCTCGGCCTCGGTGACCTGCGAGCCAGCGGCATCCCGGTAGCTGAAGCCCGCGTCGCCCGGGACCCGGGTAATTCCCGGGCCGCGCGGGTCGCTGCGGCTGAGTCCGCTGACCGCCGCGTCCTGCGGCTGGATCGGATCTCGGTCATGGCTCACCTCAGCACTGTATCTTCGCGCTGGCCAGGCCCGGACCCGCGGCACTGGGTCGGCTGAATCCACCCGTGCGTCCAGGGCCAGGGATCGACGACATCGCGATCACTGGCCGACAGCCGACCGAAAGCAAAAGCAAAGCCGAGCCGCCGGTGAACCAACCGGCGGCTCGGCTTTTTTCTCGGGCATGAGCACCGCGTCGACGCGAGTCAGCGCGAATATTCGCCGGACACGGGGTGAGGCTCGCAGTACACGCAGCGATCCGCCCTCAAGCAGAGCGCGGCGGCGGGTCGCCAGCAGCGCAGTCGATGAACGTCACACCGGAAAGGTCAAGGGCGAGCCGTATGCCGTGCCGCCGGATGATGCTGAGCAGTTGGTCCCTCAGCTGCGGGCCCGACTGGATGTCAATCTCTCCGCTGATGGCCACGATCGGCCCGGGCTTGATGCTGACGTCCAGGGACTCGGTATCCGGGTCGCCGGTGCTTTCACTGGTCATGTTCTCCGACGATAGGAACGCCCCGCTGCCCGCCGAATCCCCCAAACTCATAGTCCGAGTCGGGAGACCCCGTGACGATTGCCCCGGAGAATTTGACAAGTAGACTTTTAAAAAGTTCACTTGTACATCTTCGACCTTCGGGGGCGGCATGAGCGAGGCGGTTCCCAAGCCCGGCTACATCTTCGACCGGGCCGACGAGTGGCAGGCGCTGGCGGAGTTCGCCACCGATGAGCGGCTCGGGGCGACCCTTGGCATGGTCTCCGGCCGACGCCGTCAGGGCAAGACGCTGCTGCTGGAGTCGATGTGCGAGGAACTCGGCGGGCTGTACTTCACGGTGCCGGAGGACATGCCGGCGAGCGAGCACCTGCGCAGGGTCGCGGAGGCGCTCGCGGCATTCACCGGCGGCCTGCCGCCGCAGCTGGATTCCTGGGACCAGGCGATCGCGGCGCTGTTCGGCCTGGGCGCGGGTGACCGGCCGCTGCTCGTGGTCCTCGACGAGTTCCCCTATATGGCACGCTCGGCGCCTGGCCTGCCGTCGATCATCCAGCACGCGCTGTCGCCTCGGGGCATGGCGCGCACCAGGTCGCGAACCCGGCTGATCCTGTGCGGGTCGTCGATCGCCTTCATGGGCCAGCTGGTCTCCGGCTCGGCCGCGTTGTTCGGCCGGGCTCGGTTCAGCCTCATGGTGCGGGCGTTCGACTTCCGGGCGGCCGCTCGGTTCTGGGGGGTCTCGGATGACTTGCCGCTGGCGGCGGCGCTGTTCGCGATGGTGGGCGGGACTCCCGCTTACATCGAGTACGCGTCCGGCGTGCCCGAGTCGCTGGCTGAGCTTGACGAGTGGGTGACGCGGAACCTGCTGAACTCCACCAATATGCTGTTCCGCCAGCCGCGGATGTTGCTGAGTGAGGACTCGGCGTTCAGTCAGATCGGGACGTACGGGACGGTACTGAGCGCGATCGCCGAGGGCAGTCATACGGTGTCCGGGATCGCCCAGCGCGTCGGCCGCTCAACCTCGGACGTCAACCACTACGTCAAGGGACTGACCGACGGCGGCTTCCTGTCGCATGTCCCCGACGCGTTCCGTGCGAACCGAGCCGAGTACCAGATCACCGACGCCCTGATCCGGTTTCACCACGCGATCGTCTACCCGAACTGGTCGCGGCTGGATCTCTACCGGCCGGAACGGGCGGCTCGCCTGTGGGCCGAGTCGGCCGGGACATTCAGGACACAGGTCGTGGGACCCACATTCGAAGACATGTGCCGGGTCTGGATCCAAGAGTTCGCCTCCGCTGACACCCTCGGCGGACAGCCGGACATCGTGTCGCACGGCGTGCTCAACGATCCCGCCGGGCGATCACAGCGCCAGCTTGACGTCGTCGTGCGGGATTCACGCCGGGGGCTGGTCGCGATCGGCGAGGTCAAGTCCGGTGAGGTCATCGGGCATGGTCACCTCACCAGGCTGCGCGAAGCGGTCGACCTGCTCCGCGTTCAGCGGCACCTCGAAACCGATGCGCGACCGGCGCTGCTGTTCTTCGGCGGCGCCGGCTTCACGCCCGAATTGGCCGCGGAGGCCGCCGCCAGCGGCGGAGCGGTGCAGCTCATCGGCCTCGAGCGGCTGTACTCCGGCTCCTGAGCACCGTCGCGCCGAAGCGGGATCCGGTGCTCTCGACCGGCCGGACCGCCGGTGTTATTGCGACGATCCGTTCGGCGAAGGTATACCGACTTTGCGGTGACTTTGCGGGGTGATCGCGCCCGGGTTGCCCGGCTTGAACCCCGCAAAGTCGGTATACGTCGGCGGGAGAGGGGGCGCAGGCGGCCGAGACCAGAATCTGGTCGCTGTAACGTACGCGGTGGCCTGCCGGTTCATGTGATTATGCCCACGCCCGCGTCCGGCCGACGGTTCCATCCCTTGTGGGCGGTTTCGCCGTATCTCGGGAGTGCGCCGGCGAGTGGTGCACCGGATACGGAGGGCACGCGATGAGGTCTGAGGTTATGGCAGATACTGCGCTACAAGGTGGGGGTAACGCGGGCACGGTCGCGGTGCCCGACGTTACGGTGCGGATCGCCGGTGCGCTGCTTGCGCTCGCGGTCGCTACTGTGCACATAGCCGATCAGGGCGGCGTGACCGCCCTCACCTCACCGGATTGGATCGGCTGGTCATACCGGCTCATCGAGGTGGGCGGCGTGCTGACGGCACTGGTCTTGCTGCTGCCCCGTCCGGCTCGGCCCGCCCCGGCCTGGGCCGGGTGGGCGGCCGGCGTGCTCTTGGGCGCCGGCCCGTTTGCCGCCTACGTTCTCTCGCGCACGGTGGGCGTGCCAGGCGATCACGGCGACGTGGGCAACTGGGGCTACTGGGTGGGCACGGTGTCGTTGTTCGTCGAGGCAGCGTTGGTGGCGCTCAGCGTCAGCATGCTGCTGGCCCTGCGCCAGTTCGCGCGACGTTAACGAGCTCTCTGATTCCCCGGTCAGTCCGGCGGCAGGCCTGCACCCGCCCAGACGTAGACGCCGTCGCCGCGCCACCTGCCCCGCCTGACCTCTGCGCAGCCTGACGATCGCTGTCGCTCAGCTTGTTTGCCGGTAAGGCAGCCGCTCGAGCACGTTTCCGGCCGCGTCGCGGGCGGTGAGGTGAGTGCCGGAGCTGGTTTCGCTCAGGCCGATCATGGCCGGTATGACGAAGGTGCCTGCGCGGAGCGCCGCTTCGGCGTCGGGCTTCCCGCTACGGCTCAACGTAATCGACGCTACCCGGTCATCGCTGACCAGGCCGACCACCGCCACGGTGCCGCTGGAGCCGTCGCGGAAGTCGTAGTAGAACCTGGTCGCCGCGATAGTCTCCCCGGCGACCGCGAAGTCGCCGGGCGGGCACTGCCGAGGGCCGAATTCGAAGACGAACAGGCCGTCCTCCCGATGCGGGGTGTACCAGCCAAGCAGGTTCCCGTACCGGCCCAACTGGACTGGTTCCGCATCGGTCAGTTCCAGGTAGACGCCGGGTACCCACTGGGCCGGGTCGACCACCGGCGGCGCGTCGGCGGCCGCGATGGCAGCGGCCAGGCGCCGCCCGGCCGGCGATTCACGATCGGCCGCCGGGGCCGGCCGGTCCACGACACCAGCCGCCCGGTCCGGCAGCGCGTCGGCCGCGACGATGTCGCCCGTCCGGTTGTGGTTGACCCGGAACACCAGGCCCGTCGGCGTCACCGTGAACGCGTTGGGCACCACGAAGATCCCGTCCGCGATGACCACGTGCTCCCGGGCCAGCAGATCGGTCGGCCGCTCCAGCGACAGGCTGGTCACCCCGGGCGCCACGACGCCGGCCATCGAGCCGGACACAGTGTGGAACGTCAGCGTGGCCTGCCCGGCTGGCGGCGGGACGTCGCCGGGCCGCGACAGCGTGATCGTCGTTGGCGTGAGCTCACAGAACCGTGGCCCGGCCGCGGTCGCGAACGCGATCACCGTGACCCCGTTGTGGTGCACGGTCAGCAGCGGCCGCCACTCGCCCGCTTCCGGGTCCACGCCGGCGCATCGCCTGATGTCCTCCTCGTCCGCCCAGCCCGGACGGGCGTGCGAACGGTTCTCCGCGGTGAGCACGAAGGACCTGGGCGACGCGGGCTCCGGCGGCACGACCAGGGTCGCCAGGTGCTGCCGGAGCTTGGGCCAGCTGGCGAAGCCGTAGCTGCGGGCCAGCACGAACTGCGCCGCGTCCAGTGAGAACGTGTCCACGGCGGCGCCGCCGGGCTGGTGTTCCGCCACCAGCGCGAGGGCTCGGGGGTGTCCGGCGCGCACCGCCCGCTGCAGCAGCCTGGCCTGCTTCTTCAGCTGCTCAAGGCTAGGACGCGCGGGCAGGGGAACGGTCGGCATCGCGACCTCCTTTTCCACGCCTGCGGTCCGCCTGCCAGGCCGAAAGGAGGTGGCCATACGACAACGTCAACGTGCCTGTCTGGTGGGCTTAGCCCTGCCCGCGGACCCGGAGGCGCCCAGCACGCCGTTACCGCCAAGATAGCCGATCATCCGCTCGCCCGGCACCGCGCCCGTCGGTACTGCACGCTCATTAAAGCAACGCGGCTCCGCGGATATCTCCCGCGAGCCGGGGAACTGTATAGCGGGGCGTAGGCTGATACCACGACTGCATCCCGCTGCCGGGGCCGCCGTCACGGCGGCGCTCCTATGCCGCACGCACAGACAGGCGGCAGCGGAGAGGATTACGCAGATGATAGACGACAAGCCTGCCGCGGTACTCGGCCAGGAGGCAAGCGCGCTCCGCTGCCTCGAGATGGCCCGCACCGATCGCGGCTGGGAACGGTGCCACCGCGACGAGCACTCCGCGGACACCCCGCATCACGTACGGGACCGGTCGTGGTCGACGGCAGGGAACACGCCGCGGCTACAATTCGGCCAGCCCTGCACGAGCGCCTGCCAGTGGCCGGATCAAGTGCAGCGTTACCGGGGGTCCGCCAGAGCCAGGCACTACTGATGACCGGCCTCCGGAGTAACCACCTTCCGTTCGGGATAATGATCTTGAAGTCGGGGTTACCGGACAGCTGGAGGAACAGTGCTCGACGTCGAACAGCGGTCCAGCGTCGCCGTGATCCGGCTCCGGCACGGAAAGGTCAACGCCCTCGACCTTGAACTACTGCGGGCGCTCACCGCCGTCCTGCGCGACCTGGACGGCAACGGGGCCGTGGTGATCACCGGGGCCGGGTCGGCCTTCTCCGCCGGTGTCGACCTGCACCGGATCGTGGCGGGCGGTGAAGCCTACGTTCAGGAGTTCCTTCCCGCCCTCTCAGACGCTTTCCTGGCGGTCTTCGACCATCCGGGACCGGTCGTGGCTGCCGTTAACGGGTACGCGATCGCCGGCGGCTGTGTCATCGCGGCGGCCTGTGACGTGCGGATGATGTCGCTCGGCACGATCGGGCTGGCGGAGCTGAGCGTCGGTGTTCCCTTTCCGGTGAGCGCGATGGAAATCCTCCGGCACGCGATAGGGCCGGCCGCCAGCCAACTGGTGCTCACCGCCGCGCTGCTCGACCCGCCCCAGGCGCAGTCCATCGGCCTGGTTCATGAGGTCACCGGACCGGACGTCCTGGTGGACGCGGCGATTGACCGGGCCGAGCAGATGGCACAGATCCCGGCCGAGGTGTTCGCGTTCAGCAAGCGCCAGTTGCAGCGGCCCGCCCGCGACCACATCGCGGCGCGGAGCAGCGACGACGAGACCGTTCTGGCAACGTGGTCGTCGGACCGCACCCGGGACGCGATCGCCCGGTACCTCGACGCGCTCAAGCAACGGCCGCGCTAGCGGTCCGCCAGGCCGGATTAGATCCGCGAACCGCCAGCGTGATCGCGGGTCAGAGCGGGGAAAAGACAGCGACGGCACCCATTCCACCCCGCCAAAATAGAACAAACTACCCCCAGTTGCGTCTCCATAACTTGATCGTGGGTCAAAATTGGCGATATTCGCCACGGATGACCCGCAATGACGAAAACAGTCAGCCGGGCGCCGGGACAAAGCGGGATGAAACACCGTAACCGAGACGGCGCTGCGGGGCTACTGTCCCGGATGACCCGCGATCAAGGCGGCCGGCGAACGCCACAGAACGGCAGCAACCCGCGCCAGCCGGCAACCTGCGGCCCCGCGCGAATTCTCAGGGAGGCGCGACCGCTGCGGCGATCAATTCCTGTTGGCCTGGCGCTAGCGGTCCTCATCCCATGGGACGTTTGCCCCCTCGGCGTGTTGCTCGGGTGCCCCCTTGATCGCGATCGCCGCGCGAGACTCGAGTGCCGCGTCGAAGAGTTCGGCCACCGACTTGCGGATCTCCTCGCGCAGGGACGCCCGGTCCAGGCAGAGGTTCTCGATGTTCCGCTGGTAAAGCACAAACCTCTCCCCGAAGGGGACGCGCGTGCGCGCCCCCGCGGCGAAGTCCCCGCCCAGCGGGCCAAACTGGCTGTCCGAATCGCCGCCGCCAGGGCTGGGCCCTTCCAGATGCCACCGGCTATCGGGGTCTACGCCCCGCTCGACCCGCGAATTGTCCGGCAGCAGCGCCACGTCCACCGGTTCGCCGGAGGAACCGCCCGTCTCCGCGTCATGAACCCTGACCTGCGCATCAATCGCCGCCTTGAACTCCGCACCGGCCATCCGGTACGGCACCACCCAGGTGCCAGAACCGGAGGGCAGCGCCGCCGCGGCGGCGAAGTCGGCCCGCCCGGCCTCAGGGTTGCCCGCGTCGAGCCAGACCCTGACCTGGCCGCGGAGCGCCCACCCGGGAGCGAACCGGCTCACCAGTTTCATAAGATCATCGAGGCGCTCGCCCGCCTCCTCGAACCGGCCCTGGCGGTACAGCGCAACCGCGAGGCGCCACAGCGCCTGGGCCGAGGCCGGATCGGCGTCGACCGCCGCCTGGGCGGCCAGGCGCGCGTCCTCGAAACGCCCCAGCCACCACAGTGCCTCCGAGGCGAGCACGAGCGCCGCGATCCGGACCGCGGGCACCGGATCGCTCAGGTGGCGATGGGCCACCGAGAGGGCCACGAGCGGATGATCAGGGCAACTGCGGGTGTGTTCCCGCAGCGTCTCCAGGGCATCCCCGGCCGGTTCCCGGCGGACATGACGGTGTTCGGCGGGAACAAGGTTGAGCCACCGTGCCGCGGCGCCTCTCAGCGGTGCGCCTGGCTCGAAGTCGGGCGCCTTGGGGTTCGCAACATACCCAGGACCGGAGTGACGGGAGGGCCGCGGCCCTGGAATAACGGAGGGTGTCACATCATCTCCGGGCATAGGCACATGATCGTTTCCTTGCCTCGGGCGCGCCCGCTAGTGAGGGGCAAGACGTCCGTCCACTCTAGCGGGCCGATGCGCGGTGCAGGAGTTGCCACTAGCTCTGTTGCTAGCCGCGCCAGCGCTCGCCTACCGGGCGGCTGGGCTGCCCACGCAGCTGCGTGATTCCGACCAGTTGGCCCAGCTCGCGTTCTCCGGCCGCGACCTGGTGCCGCCGGGCGTAGTGCTGGTTTCCGAGTGGCGCCCGGAGGGCAACGGGCCGCGCCCGACGAGGGCCGAAGTCAGCTGGTACGGCAGCGTGGCCCGGATTCCGTAACGACCGCCGTCGTCGGCGGTATGTGCGCCTCTAGCTCGAACATCTGCCTCATAGCCAAGATAGACGTGGTCACTTGGACGGTGATTTCGTGGTCACTTGGACGGAACATCCGTGGTCACCTGGATGCTCAGCCGACGGCCGTTTAGCCGCTGGGGCAAGCAACCTGGCAGTTGATCCTCGACGCAGCCGGCCGCTACCAGGCAACCGGTACATCCAGTGACGGCAATCTCCGCGCCTTCATGACAGCCATGGCGCTTCAGGTCGTAGTTCCCGGTCAGCAGTGCTCCGTCAGGATGGCGGAGATCTGCTCGTTGACGACGTCGGGACGGTGCCCGAAGGCGGACCCGTGCCCAAGTCCCGCCAGCAGGTGAAAGGTCCCGTTGGCGGCTAGCTCGGCCACCTGCTTGGCGCGTTGCGGAGGGGTCTGCACGTCTTCGCTGAACCCGATGACGTGCAGCGGCACCAGGCACCTCGGCAGGCGCTCGGTGGAGTCGTACTGCAGGCATGCTTCCCACTGGGCGGCGAGCATTTCGCCGTCGCGCTCGGAGAAATCATCGGCGACAAGGCCGCGGAGCTTCTCCCAGAGCTCGTCGTCGCCCAGCGCGCTGGCCGGGTAGAGCAGAAAGGCGTAGTGGGCGAGGGCGAACTCGGGGCTGAGTGTCCCGCCCGCGCGCCGGAAGTCGATCTCGGCCTGTTCCCACTCACGGATAAAGCCGGTCTTGCGCACGCAGGTGCCCATGACGATCGCGACCCGGACCAGGTCGGGGCGGGTGAACGCTACTTCCTGCGCGATCAGCGAGCCCATTGACAACCCGACAAGCGCGACCGGGGGCGTGCACCGCGCCTCGATCAGCCGGATGACGTCGGCGGCGTGGTCGGCGATGGGCCACGGCGGGAGCTTAGCCGAAGTCGTCTCGCCCACCCCGCGGGCGTCATAGGTGATGTTGCGGTAGCGCGAATCGAATACCGGGACCTGGTAACGGCGCCAGATGCTTCCCCGCTGGTCGCCGGCGGCGAGCCAGACGACATCGGGCCCGGTCCCGCTCTCCTCGTAATGGATGGTCGCGTCTGCTGTTTCCAGGACACTCATGCAGCGCCACCCAGTTCACGGCAATGGCCATCACTGTTCATCTTGTCACTCCAAGTAATCATCCGTCCACCCGGCCAGTTTGATGCTGCTTAAGCGTGGTTGCTAATTTGGCAACAGTAGTTGGCATTTTATGGACAACATTGTTGCGTCAGGATGGCGTGGAGATGGCGGTAGTGCCGCAGTGAACGCGACGACCGTCGCCGCCGCGCAGTTCGCGCCGGTCCACGGGGATGTGGCGGCGAACCTCACACTGATCCGGGCGCTGCTCGAGCGCGGCGCGGCGAGCGGCGCCGGCCTGGTGGTCTTCCCCGAGCTCGCCACCACCGGCTACGCCTGGGTGAGCGCGGGGGAGGTGGCCCCGTTCGCCGAACCGGTCCCCGGCCCGGTGACGGACTGGCTGACCGAGCGGTGCCGGGAGTATGGCTGTCACGTCGTTCTCGGCCTGGTGGAGCGCGCGGGAAGGCCGTTGTACAACACCGCGGTCCTGGTCGGCCCGGCCGGCCTGGTCGGCCGCTACCGCAAGGCCAAGCTCTGGTCGTGGGACACCCTCTGGGCAACCGCGGGGGACAAGCCGCCCGCCGTCTGGCCGACACCCGTCGGCCGCATCGGCGCCCTCATCTGCGCCGACCTGGACTATCCGGAGGGAACGTCGTGGCTGGCCCGGGCCGGAGCCGATCTCGTCGCGGTGCCGACCTGCTGGTCGGACGAGCCGGCTCCGTCGCCCGTCTGGCGCGCTCGCGCCCATGACAGCGCGATCCCGTTCGCCGTCGCCAACGTCTCGGGCACGGAGCGGGGCGTGACCTTCGCCGCGGGGTCGTGCGTGATCGGCGAGGACGGCCGCCTGCTCGACCGCGTGGCCGGCGGCCAGGGGCTCGCTGTCGCGACCGTCGACCTGTCCGCGGGCCGGCGCCGCCGGGCCGACCGGGCAGGCGGGTTGATGAGCGCGGGATCGGAAGCGTTCGAGGCGCTCGACCGCAACGCACAGCTCTTCCCGTCGTCCCAGACCCCCGGGATGAGTACCCGCACCCGTCCGGTCGCGCCCGTCCGCGTCGCGGTCGTGCAGGGCAGCGCCGAAGGTACTGCTGAGGCGTCACTGACCGCACTGGCGGGCAGGCTCACCGCCACGGGCGCCGCCCGCGAGCGGCCGGCGCTCGCCGTGCTCCCCGCGCTGCTCGCGCCGGACCTGGCCGCCGACCCTCGCTTGCTTTCTCGCCTCGCCCAGGCCTGCGGGCGCCACGCGCCCACCGAGTTCGTCGTGTCCGTGCTGGATGAGCGGTCAGGGCGGACGACGGTACTGCTCACCAGGGGCGGTACCGTCGTCACGTCTGTCACGGTCAGTCCGGCCGGCGTGCGGACCGGAGACGGGGCACCGCTGCGCCCGGTGCTCCGCGCGTGGGGAGCTGTCGGGCTGCTGACCGCCGCGGAACTGCTCCGCCCCGAGCCGGCGCGCTGCCTGGCGGTCAACGGCAGCGACCTCATCGCCGTCACCGGCCGTCTCAGTGGTCCACCGGTGGAGGCGCCCGCGGTCGGTGGCGCGCCGCCGTTCGACCTGTGGCGGGTGCGGGCCGGCGAGAACAACTGCTACCTCGCGGTGGCCAACGCCACGCTGCCGGACGGCAGCGGCGGATGGAGCGGGCTGCACGGGCCGGCGTACTACGACCAGCACGCTGCCCGCGTCACCCTCAATGGCACCGAGGAGCGGGCGGCATCGCTCGCGCTCACCCTCGACCCAGCCATCCCGGTCGGCCGGCTAGTCGCGGACAAGCCCCTTCTCGCCCAGCGCCGCCCCGAGCTGTACGGGTCTGCCTGCCCCCGGGGCTCGGTATTAGCGCCGGGAGGCGAACCTACCCGCCGGCCGCTACCGGGGACCCGAGTTGCGTCGCCAGGGCGTGCTCGACGAGCGTCGCCAGCACATCCTTGACGGACGGGCGCTGCCGGGCGTCGCACTGGATCACCGGCACGTGCGGACTGACCGACAGCGCCTCCTGTACTTCGGCAATGTCGTGCCGGAACTCGCCGTCGAACCCGTTCACCGCCACGATGAACGGCAGCCTTGCGGCTTCGAAATAGTCCACCGCCGCGAACGAGTCGGGCAGCCGGCGGGTGTCCACCAGCACCACGGCCCCGATCGCCCCGTGGATCAGGTCGTCCCACATAAACCAGAACCGTCGCTGCCCCGGCGTGCCGAACAGGTACAGGACCAGGCCTGCGTCGAGCGTCGCCCGGCCGAAGTCCATCGCCACGGTCGTCGTGGTCTTGTCCGTCGTGAGCGAGAGGTCGTCGAGATCCTCCGCCGCCACGGTCATCACGGCCTCGGTGGTCAGCGGCATGATCTCGGACACGGTGCCGACGAGCGTGGTCTTACCCACGCCGAAACCGCCCGCCACCACGATCTTCACCGCGGTCACGGCGGGGTCGCCCGCCGCGCCCGGTGCCGTCTTAGAGTCGTCGGATTCCAATGAGCACCCTTTCCAGCAGCTTGACATCCGGGCGGCCCTGATCATGGTTGAGCTGATGGACCCGTACCAGGCCCTCCGCCGCCATATCAGTGATCAGGACCCGCGCCACTCCCAGCGGCATCTTCAGCACCGCGGAGACTTCGGCTACCGACCGCCAGTCCCGGCAGAACTCCAGGATCGCCTGGTACTCCGGGGTGAGCCACGACAGGTCGCCCCGGTCGTAGTGCGCGGCCGCGACCATCGCCTCGATCTCCAGGTGATATAGCGGCTGTGTCCGCCCTCTTGTCACCGTGTACGGCCGGACCAGGAAATCATCGCCGTCATCCGGCAGGTCGCCGTCGTTCGGTGGCGGGTAACGGCCGTCGCCGGCGGGCACCGGGTTATCGTGGCTCGGGACGGGCACAGGCGTCTCCCGTAAAGTCGGTCATCCTCCGGGGATCACCCGGGTGACTGAGCACCGCGCGCCTCCGGTGTCAGCGCGTCGCCTACCTGTACGACCAGCAGCGACATTTCGTACGCCACCAGCCCCATGTCGCAGTCGTCTCCTAGCAGCACCGCAAGCGTCGATCCGTCGCTGACCGCCATCACGATCAGCAGTCCCTCCTCCATGTCGACCACCGTCTGTTTGACCTCGCCGCCCTCGAACATCCGCGCCGCCCCCTGCGTCAGGCTGGCCAGCCCCGACGTCACCGCCGCGAGTTGCTCCGCCCGCTCCGGCGGGAACTCCTTGGAGTACGCGATCGGGAGCCCGTCCGACGACACCACGATCGCGTGCGCGACCGAGGGCACCCGGTCCGCGAAGTTCGTAATCAGAAAGTTCAAGTCCTGAACCGGACCCGCGATTTGAGTCACCGTCGCTCCTCCTGGCTCCCAGTGCCGCCCGCGCCATGATGCTTCATGAGGTCGCGCCCGTTCCGCTGCTAGGGTTGCCGCTTGCCGCCGCCGCCCGGCCCTCACCGAGACCGCGCTGGTAGCTGGCGAAACGATTCCGATTGTCCGTTGCTGACCGTTTCGGCTTGAGACGAGGCGGCGTCCCGCTCGCTGCTGGGACAGCGGCTGTCCCGGGGACAAGGTTTGCCCCCGGTGCCCGCTTCGGTAGCCCGTTGCGCGTGGTGCCGTCGGAAGTCGGTGCCTTGACCGCCTCGGCGGCGCGATAGCCGTCGTCCCCCGGCGAAGACCATTCCCCGCCGGTCCGGCTGATGACGACCTGCCGTCCGCCGCCGCGGAACCAGTCCGACTCCACCGCCTCGAAGATGGGCAGACGGACGTGATCCGTGGGGCCGTCTGCGGCAGGCACGACCACCTGGCCGTGCGGCGTGCTCTCCCCCCAGCCGACTGAGCTGCCATCTTCGCGGAGATGGTGGCCGGCCTCGGTTTCGGCCTGGAGGGTCCCGGTGCGCTGATCATCACCGCCCTGGCCGGGCTCTGTGTTCCGTGGCCCGGAGCCCGGGCCCAGCCCGGCCGCGCGCAGTCGGCCTCCGATCCCGGACGGGGACCCGGTCGCCACCCGCGATTCCGCGTTCCCGTCGGGGGCGTGTGCGGGTGCTCGGTGACCCGAGCCGGCCATGCCTAGGTGCTCGCGTAGCGGTGCGCGCCCGGGCGCAGGCACGATGATGCTTTCCCGCCCGGTGCCCGAGTCCCGGCCGGCCTCCCGCTGTGGCAGCACGTGACCGGCCGCCTGCTTTCCGGAGGCTGCCGAGACGGGACGCAGCGGACCAGGGCCGGTGCCCTCCTCCGTGATCGCCTCGTGGGGCAGCCAGACCAGCGCGCTCAGGCCGTCGGCGGCCGTCGGGCGCAGCCGGACGCGGATCCCGTGCCTCGCCGCCAGCTGGGCCACCACGAACAGGCCCATCCGACGCGATACCTCGACGTCCACCACCGGCGGGTTGTCCAACCGCCAGTTCGCGGTCGCCATCCGTTGCTCGCGCATGCCCACGCCCTGGTCGGCGATGTCGATGAGGGCTCCGCCGCTGCTCAGCAGGTGGGCCTCGATCGTTACCGGGGTATCGGCGGCCGAGAACGACGTGGCGTTCTCCACCAGCTCCGCGGTCAGGTGCACCACGTCGCGGACCGCCTCCCGGCGGATCGAGATCCCGGGCTGCACGTTCAGCGTGACCCGCTCGTACTGCTCGATCTCCGACACCGCCGCGCGGAGCACGTCCATCAGGGCCACCGGCTGGCCCCACCGCTTGGAGAGTTCGTGACCCGCGAGAACCAGGAGGTTCTCTGAGTTGCGGCGCATCCGGGTGGCCAGGTGGTCTACCTGGAACAGGCTCGCCAGGCGCTCTGCGTTCTGCTCGCTCTGCTCCAGCCTGGTGATGACGCGGATCTGCCGTTCCACCAGGGACTGGCTGCGGCGGGACAGGTTGACGAACATCGCGTTGACGTTGCCGCGCAGCGCGGCCTCGTTGGCCGCCAGCCGCACAGCTTCCATGTGCACCCGGTCGAAGGCCCGGGCGACGTCGCCGATCTCGTCGGAGGAGTCTACGTCGATGGGCTCGATCTCGGCCGCAACGCCGTCTCCGCCGGGCTCGCTTATCCGGCGGACCATCTCCGGCAGCCGTTCCTCCGCCACCTGGAGTGCCCCGTTCCGCAGCCTGCGCAGCGGCCCGACCAGGGACTGGCCGACGAGAATCGTGGCGGTCAGCGCGATCCCGAGCAGCAGGGCGACCCCGAGGCTGAAGATGACCGCCGAGGTGATCGCGCTGGCGTGCAGCGATCCGCTCCGGGAGATCACCGAGTCCGCGAGCCGCTGCTCCGCCGACCGCATGCCGCTGACCACGTACGAGAGCGCGGAGCTGGCGTCGGAGATCGTGGGGTCGGCGGCGATGGGCGACTTGCTCGACGCCAGCGAGATGGCCTGCTGTTCCTGCGCCTGCGCCTGCACGACGTTCGGGCTCGACAGCACGCTGTCGAGCAGCTGCTGCTGGGCGGGCGTGGCCGCCGTGTCGAACTCGTTCAGGTTGCCTTGCTGCTGGGCCTGCGCATCGGTGATCGCCAGCTGCTGGGCCGGCCCGAACTGTCCCAGGCTGATCAGGTCGGGCCGGAGCGCCGAGGTGAGAAGCGCCTGCTGCTGCGACGCTTCCTCTTTCATGCTTGAGACCAGGCCGAGCACGCGGACCGAGCCCGCCAGCGTCGAGTCGCCGCTGCCCACCGCGATCTGGCTCCCGACGGCCAGCAGCGCGTTGATCGCCGTCGAGTACTCACTGATCACGATCAACGCGGGAAGCTGAGTGCCGGTCGCCGTGGCGCGGATGGCGGGCAGGTTGCCGATCGCGGTGACCGCCGCCTGCGTGTCCTGCTGCGCCAGCGCCGAGTAGGCGCCGCCGATCTCGCCTGCCAGTGCCTTCACCTGAGTTGCCCACGTGTTGGTGGCCGCGTAATCCTGGCTGAGCAGCGCGAGTTCCGGGCCCGGCGGAGTCGGCGACGAGGCCGGGGCGCCGCGGCCTCCGTTGCCGTTACCCAGCACGATGAATCGGACCGTGTCCTCGCGCTCGTTCTGCAGTGCCTGCACCAGGCCGGTGACCTTGCCGCTCAGGTTAGCCAGCGTCAGCACGCGCTGGTTGACGAGGGCGCTCTCCACGGACGAGGCGATGAAGACGCCGCCGGCCGCGACGGCGGTGAGCGTCGGGATGATCACCAGCAGCAGCAGCCGCGAACGCACCCGCAAGTTCTTCAGCACGCGGGTGGAGGCCTTACCGGGCGCCGGCCCGGCGCCCGGCTGCTGGCCGCCGTCGGGCGGGGGGAAGGAGCCGGGCCCGGAACCGTTCGGAGCCGCGGCGCCGTCCGCGGCCGGGGTGGCATCACGCGATCCCCGCAAGATCGCCGGGCGGGGGATGCC
>Ga0207416_1001461_pt1 | contig 31055 bp, 28 predicted proteins | sample PaiPotPPM11metaG_FD_184107 | JGI IMG/M metagenome (GOLD analysis project Ga0207416, IMG submission 184107) | Iron sulfur acid spring bacterial and archeal communities from Banff, Canada, to study Microbial Dark Matter (Phase II) - Paint Pots PPM... ... | reverse complement strand
GACAACTTCGCCGCGGACCGGGCGGTCGCGGACAAGCTGGTAGCGGTCTACCCGCCGATCATCGAGACCGTTCCGGAGAGCAGGCGGTTCGTGGAGCGGGCAGTCACCTGGGCCGCGGACCAGGGAATCGCCCAGTTCATTGACCTCGGTGCCGGGTTGCCGACCATCCCGAGCACGCACGTGGCGGCGCAAGCGGCCGGCCCGGCAGCCGCGGTCGCCTACGTCGACAACGACCCGGTCGTGATCTCGCACCTGGCCGCGCTGCTGGCCCACCCCGCCGACCGGGTGGCGGTCATTTCCGCTGACCTGCACGACCGGGAAGCGGTCCTCGGCGACGACCGGCTGCGCGCCGTGATCGATCTTAGCCAGCCGGTATGCGTCATTATGGGGATGATCTTGCACTTCGACCCGGCAGCCGCGGCGGCAGGGCTGGTCAAGCGCTACATGTCGGTCGTGCCCCCGGGTAGCTACCTGGTTGTCACCATCGCGTCAGGGAAGGGCACGCTGGCGGGGAAGTTCTACCAGACTTATAACGAAACCGGGTTCGCCACGATGTACAACCACACTCCGGCGGACTTCGCGTCGTTTTTCGGCGACCTGGAGGTCGTGCCCCCGGGATTGGGTGACGCGCGGCGGATCAGGCCCGGCTGGAGCGAACTGGCCCCGGCACCCAAACGCCCCGACCGGATACTGGCAGGCATCGCCCGCGTGCGGTTATGCGTGTCTTAGCCGAGACGATCGCGGAGCGGCTCATTGAGGTAGCCCAGGCCGGCTTCACCTTCTTCAACCCGATCCCGGATGGTCCCGGGCGCCTCGAACGGTTCGCCTCAGAAGTAATGCCCGCGGTCCGCCGCGAGCGGGACGCGTTGCTTAGCCTCAGCAGGCGGGGCTCGCGGGGACAGGTTCTGTCATCCGGGCCGCGAGTTGATCGCGGAGTGCGGTGAGGCGGATGATCTCGGCATTTAGCGCGGCGATCCGACGCTGCACGATCCCGGTCGGGCTCGCACAGGCACCTGGTCCGCCGTAGGGCGGCAACGCGTCGCCTTCCAGCAGGTGACGGCAGACTTGTAGCTAATTCGCGACTAGCTGGCCGGGGCCATGGGCCGGCCGTCGCGGCACCCCCTCAAGAGCGGCCTGGGACCGCTGATGCCGCGGCGGCCGGAAAGCGGGTCAGTCCCTGGGGCCCTCGGATTCCACCGTGACGTCCCTGATGTCGATCGGAGTCGACTCCGCGTACCCGAACATCTCGGAGGTCTTCCTCGGGTTCCCCGTCGGCGAGTGGTTGATGGTGGCGGTCAGCTGGTACAGGCCGACCTTAGGCGTGGGCGGCCGGACGTGGAATACGTGCTCGAACTTCAGCGGGGCGACCCCGCCGGTGATCGCGACGTTGTGCGGCCCGTCGATGGGTCCGGTCATCTGACCCACCCCGTCCATGTCGTTGCTGTACAGCGTGACGATCCAGGAGCCCCCGGTGACGGTCGTCGCAGCGCCCTTGAGCTCCCATTTCAGTTCGACGTCGAACGGGTCGTTGACTTCGAGCAGCGAGGTCTTCTCCTTGTGCTCGGTCGGGTCCAGGATCTTGAGGCTCGTGACTGTGCCATCGAGAATCCCGCGATCGGGGAAGTCGGTGACGGGGGTCTCCAGTGCGCCTGAACGGAGTTGGTTAGGCATGATTTCCTCCTGTAGGGATTACCGCGCGGGCAGTACCCGCGCGGCCCACCGTGGCGGTGCCCGGGATTCCGGGCGGTTACCAACGAGGAGGGGGCCTCCTCCGGCTCAGATACGTGTCGGCCTGACATTCTCGACGAGACCCGCACCGGCTCGCGGCACGCCGGGCGGCGGTTTCGCATCGGCGTGTTTCCCGGGACGCGAACGGGGGACGGCGGGAGACTGAAAGCAGATAAAGCCTGCTGCAGATCGGAGTTCAGTTGCCCACCACACATGAGATGACGCGGACGAGAACGCTCGCACACGGAACAGAAGAATGGTCATGCACTCGCTGCGGCAGGCGTCTGCTGTTCCGTCAGCACCCGGCCTTTGAGAAGGTCGTGCTCGACCGCGGCGATGAGGGCGTCCCCCACGTCGGGGGCACGGGCGGCCTGCAGGTGACCGCGCCGACCGTGGCGCCCCCGGAGAGGGAGCTGCCGACATCCGACCGTAGCTGGCTGACGGCCCACGGCATCGACTGGGACCCGGAAGACACGCCGTAGCGCCTCAGGGGCCAGGCCGGGGCGATAGACCTTGAGCAGCGCTGATCAGCTCCGAGATGTGCCGGGGAGGCCGGTCCGCGTCCCACGCCAGCACGACCTGGCCGGGCGGGATGCCGTCGACGGGGACGAACACCACCCCGGGCGGAGCGATGGCAGCGGTGACGGAGACCGGCAGGTAGGCCACCCCGCGGCCGGCGCGGACGTAGGCGACGATCTCTTCCATGTCGCGGACGTACGGCCCAGGTTGCGGATGGCGGCCGTCCGGACGCGGATCGAATGTCCAGAATGCGTTCCATTCGGGCCGGGCGTCGGCGTAGCGGAGAACGGGCTCGTCGGCCAGGGCCGCGATGTTCACCGAGGTCGCCGCGGCCAGATGGTCCCCGGCGGGAAGGGCGACGCAGACCCGCTCGGTGTACAGCGGCCGTACCTCCAGGCCTTCTGCAGGCAGCGGGAGGCGAACAAATCCAACATCGGCGCGCCCATCTCGCAGCGCGGCGGCGTGGTTCCACCACCGCAAGCGCTGCAACTGGATGTCAACCTCTGGGTGACTGCGGGAGAATCTCTTTATCGCCGGGGCGATGTCCATGCCGAGCATGAATCCGGCGGTCAGGACGTGCTCGCTGTCCTGGGCGCGATGTGCCCGCGCCATGGCGGCTTCGCTTTCGGCAAGCAGCCGCGCGCCGTCTTCCGCCAGCCGCTTGCCGGCGAGCGTGAGGGACACTTGCCTACTGCTGCGCTCAAGTAGCTCGACGCCAAGCTCTTCCTCGAACCGGCGGATCTGGCGGGACAGAGCAGGCTGGGTGATGTAGAGGGCGGCTGCGGCCCGGCCGAAGTGCAGCCGTTCGGCGACGGCCACGAAGTAGCGGAGTTTCCGCATGTCCAGGTCCATTGGCCTTATCCCGTCTGACATGCGTCGATGCCCCCATGGTATCGCTGACGACACGATAGGTCTTGGACACCGCCGGCGATCTCGTGCGACAACGGACGGGAGTTAGGCCGTCATGTGACTGATGCCCGGCCGCGTCGGTTTCACTGGGGCAGCCAGCGGAGGGAGAGCATCATGGGCACAGAAGTCGCCGCACCGCCGACAGAACGTGGCGCCGCAGCCGCGGCGGTGGTGCTGACCGTCAACGGCGAGGTCCACGAGGTAGAACTCGAGCCGCGGGTGAGTCTGCTCGATGCCCTGCGTGAACATCTCGGGCTGACCGGGTCGAAGAAGGGCTGTGATCAGGGGACGTGCGGTGCCTGCACGGTGTGGGTGGACGGCCGGCGAGTGCTGGCATGCCTGACCCTCGCGGTCGCCTGCGAGGCCCGCGCGGTGACCACGATCGAGGGACTGTCGTCCGGCGGGGACCTGCATCCGATGCAGGCAGCGTTCGTGGAGCGCGACGCATTCCAGTGTGGCTATTGCACGCCAGGCCAGATCATGTCGGCGGTGGCGCTGCTGGAAGAGGGCCATGCGGGCGACGACGCTGAGATCGCGGAATGGATGAGCGGCAACATCTGCCGCTGCGCGGCGTACCCGAACATCCGCGCCGCGATCCGCGACGTGCGTGACGGCGCTGGGGGCGAGCGGTAATGCGGCCCTTCAGCTACGCCAGGACGGCCGACGCCGACGCGGCTATCGCGGCCGTCCGGGAGCGCGCGGACGGCGCGTTCCTGGCCGGGGGAACCACCGCGGTGGACCTGGTGCGCCAGAACGTACTGCGGCCCGGGCTGCTCGTGGACATCAACGACCTGCCGCTCACCGGCATCGAGGACCTGCCGGGCGGCGGCCTGCGCATCGGCGCGCTGGCCAGGATGAGCGACGTCGCCGGAGCCCCTGGCGTGCGCGAACGATTCCCGGTCATCTCGCAGGCGCTGCTACTCGGCGCGTCGGCGCAACTGCGGAACATGGCCTCGCTGGGCGGCAACCTGTGCCAGCGCGTACGGTGCAGCTATTTCCGTGACACGGCCTCACCGTGCAACAAGCGCGACCCTGGCAGCGGCTGCGCCGCCCTGGACGGCTTTAACCGGGGCCATGCCGTCCTCGGCACCAGCGACAAGTGCATCGCCACCCATCCCTCGGACGTCGCGGTCGCGCTGGTCGCACTGGACGCGATAGTGCACACCCGCGGACCTGCGGGAGAACGGGCCATCGGCATCGACGACTTCTTCCTGCTTCCCGGTGACACCCCTGAGCGTGAGCACCCGCTCGAGCACGGTGAGCTGATCACTGCTATCGAGGTGCCCGCCGCGCCCGTGGCCCGCCGGTCGGTTTACCTCAAGTTCCGCGACCGCGAGTCGTATGAGTTCGCCCTGGCGTCGGTCGCGGCCGCGGTCCGCATCGAGGACGGCACCGTCGCCGAGGTGCGGCTGGCGCTGGGCGGCGTCGGCACTAAGCCGTGGCGGGCCCGGCGGGCCGAGGCGAGCTTGCTCGGCCAGCCGGCCACCGGGGCCAGCTTCGCCGAGGCGGCCCGCCAGGAACTGGCCATCGCGCGACCGAGACCGCTGAACGTGTTCAAGGTCGAGCTGGCGCAGCGGGCGATCGCCCGGGCCCTGGCCACCCTCACGGACGGGGAGGCGCGATGACCGGGGCTATCGGGCAGCAGGTCAGCCGGGTGGACGGACCGCTGAAAGTCACCGGCACCGCGCGGTACTCGGGCGAGATAGCGCTGCCCGGCCTTGCCTACGCGCAGATCGTCGGCGCCGAGGTAGCCAGCGGCCGGGTCACCATCGATACCTCGCAGGCGGAACGCGCGCCGGGCGTGGCCGGGGTCCTCACCCATCACAACACGCCGAAAGTGAACCAGGTGCCGCTGGTCCCGTCGCTGCTGGGCGGGCCGGCGCCCGGCGAGACGTTCTTCCCCATGCAAGACGACGTTGTCCACTATGCCGGGCAGCCGGTCGCGGTCGTGGTGGCCGATACCCTCGAGCAGGCACAGTACGCCGCGACCCTGGTCGGGGTCAGCTACGCGGAGGCGCCTTCCGTCACCACGATCGACCAGGGCCGCAATGACGCGTACGAGCCGGAGAGGATCTTCGGCGGCCTGATCCCCGGCAGTATCCGGCGCGGGAACGTCCAGGACGGGCTCGCGGCCGCTGACCTGCGCATCGACGCGACGTTCCGCTTCGCCGCCAACCACCACAACCCGATCGAGGCGCTGACCACGACGGCGCACTGGGATGGCGACCAGCTCACGCTGTATGACTCCTGCCAGGGAATCAAGGCCGTTCAGGTGACCGTCGCCGCGCTGCTCGGGCTGTCCTTGTCCAAGGTCCGGGTGCTGACCCGCTACGTCGGCGGGGCCTTCGGCTGCAAGGCGATGGTCTGGCCCCACGTCACCCTTTCGGCGCTGGCCGCCCAGCACGTCCGGCGGCCGGTCCGGCTCACGATGCCGCGCGGGCAGATGTTCACCTCGTGCGGGCACCGCGAGGAGCAGAGCAGCATATCCAGCTGGGCGCGACCCGCGCGGGCAAGCTGACCGCGATCCGGCACCACAAGATCTCGGTCACCTCCACGTTCGACGACTGGGCCGAGCCGGCCTTCGGCGTCGCCTCGCAGCTGTACGCCAGCCCCGCCTTCGAGGGCGTGCACCGGCTGGTGCGGGGCAACACGATGACACCGACCTTCACCCGCGGACCGGGCGAAGCGGCGGGCGTGTTCACCCTCGAGTGCGCGCTTGATGAGCTGGCCAGCCAGCTCCGGGTCGACCCCGTTGAACTGAGGCTGCGCAACCTGGCCGAGGCCGATCCCAACACCGGCAACCCGTGGTCCAGCTTCGGCTTGCGGGAATGCCTGCAGCGCGGCGCGTCCAGGATCGGGTGGGAGCACCGTAACCCGGCGCCGCGCTCCGGGCGCGACGGGAACTGGCTAATCGGCACGGGGATGGCCGCCGCCGCCTACCCGGTAGCGTTCTTCATGCGCACCCAGCGGGCCCGCGCTCGACTGTACGCCGACGGCACCGCCGTCGTGCAGACCTCCGCGCAGGAATTCGGCACCGGCATGACGACGGTGCTAACCCAGGTGGCCGCCGACGCACTCGGCATCGGCCTGGGTGACACGCGCGTGGAGGTCGGGGATACCGATTACCCGGCCACCGGGTCGCCGGTGGGCTCGAACGGCGCGATGATGGTCAGCGCCGCCGTTTACAACGCTGGCATCGCCGTGCGCGACCAGCTGATCGCGCTGGCAGTCGGGGACGTGCAGTCGCCGCTGCACGGCGCCGATCCCGCCGCGGTTGCCGTGGCCGGAGGGCGGATGACGCTGGCCGGCGATCCCGGACCTGGCGAGACCTACGCCGCCGTGATGGGCCGGCACCGGATGAACGACGCCGAAGCCATCGGCAGCTGGGATCCCCCGCCGCTGGACACCCCGTATGGTCTGCTGACCTTCGGTGCCCAGTTCGCCAAGGTGGCGGTCGACGCCGACCTGGGCATAATCCGGGTCCGGCACCTGGTCGGCGCGTTCGCTCCCGGCCGGGTTCTCAACCCCAAGACCGCCCGCAGCCAGCTCATGGGCGGCATGCTCTGGGGCATGAGCCAGGCCCTGCTCGAGGGCACCCGGATGGACACCCGTCATGGCCGCTGGGCGAACGCCAGCCTGGGCGACTACCTGGTGCCGGTCAACGCCGACGCACCTGACGTCGACGTCGAGCTCATCGAGGTACACGACCAGGTCACCGGCCCGCTGGGCGTCAAGGGCGTCGGCGAGATCGGGCAGGTAGGCTCTTCGGCCGCGATCGCCAACGCGGTCTACCATGCCACCGGCTACCGGGTCCGCGAACTGCCCATCGCCGTCGAGCACCTGCTGCCGCACTTGCCGGAATGACTGGCACCGCACCGCACCGCGCGGATCTGCATCGCGGCGGCGCGGATTCACCGCTGCCGGAGCGGCCGCTGCTCACCACCCCGCCCCGCCTGCAGCCACCGGACGTGGCCAGAAAGCAGCGGCAGCGGCTCGCAGCCGAGCCGTGGCTCGGGCTCGGCGGCATACTGCTCACCGTGGTCGTGTTCTTCGCCCTCGCCCTCGGTACCGGGAGCACCGCGACCGCGCTGCTGATCCTCGGGCCGATCTCGACATTCGCACTGCCGGCCGTGGCCATGATCGCGTTCTGGTGGAATGACTGGCCAGGCTCCCGCCTGTCCGTGCCCTGGACCGGGTTGATCGACACTGCCGGCTGCATCGTCTCGGCGATCGTACTCACCATCGCGGGCCAGGCCATCGTGGAGCGGCCCGACGTCCGGGCGGTCTTTGAGACCGCACCCGGCCCCGCGACCTTTCCCGCGACGCTGCCCCTAGCCGGCGCCGCTTTCGCGGCCACGCTCCAGTTGTCGCTCCCCTGCGAGCGCTGGCCGCTCGGCGGCATCCGGCGGCTGTGGTCCGGAGTCGCGGCGCTCGCGCTGTCCTGGGCGGTCGGCGTCGGCGCCTACTTCCTGTTCGTCAACCTCGATGCCGTACCAGCCGCCGAACGAGCCGCCGCCGGGCTCCGCAATCCTGGCGGCCCCATCCCGGCGCCGGACTTCGGCTCCGCGCTTATCGCCGTCGGAGTCTGGCAGGCGCTGATCTTCATCGCCCTGCGCGGCTGGCCCGTCAACACCATCACCCGTCGCCCGCAGCGCCTGATCGCCGGCAACGTCCTCGTGATCGCACTTGGCGCGCTCACCTACCTGCTTCTGCTCGACGTCGCCCACTGGCGGCCGGACGCCATCGGCGCCGCCTGCGGATGCGTCATCGCCGCCGTCCTCGTCGTCGCAATGCTCTTCGAGGGGTGGCCCGCCGCGCGGCTACCACCCACCCCGCGACGCGTGCTCACTCTCCTCCTCACGGCTCTGGTAGCGATCGCGCTCGACCGTGTTCTGGCCACCTACGCCAACGGAGTGACCTGGACAAGGGCCACCCCGGACGACTGGATAACCACCGCCGCGCTCAGTTTCCTGGGAGTCGGCATCATCTCCCACGTAGCCATCGGGCTCCGCTGGCCGTTCGCCCTGAAGACCAAGTAAGCGCCGCACGGGGCATTTTTGCCGCTATGTCGCGCTGGCCCGGACTCACCTAACCTATTGCCTATGGCGCCTACCCCAGTTGCCGGCGAGCTTGACTTTTCCTCTCCCACCTTCTGGTCGCGCCCCCGAGACGCCAGGTACGCGGCGTACGCGCAATTGCGGGCGCTGCCAGAGCGGCCATTCTTCAGCACTGGGCCATCCCCGACCGGAAAGGCTGAAGGCGGGTACTACGCGCTGCTCAGCCACGCGGACGTGACGGAGGCGAGCCGCAACCCCGCCGTCTTCTCCTCCGCCGCCGGGTTGACCAGCGTGTTCGACTCGGCTGCCGAGTCGAACGAGGCTTTCCGCTCGATGCTCAACATGGATGATCCCCGGCACGCACGGTTGCGGCGGATCGTCTCCCGTTCGTTCACGCCGAAGATGATCGCGAAGTTCGAGGCCGACGTGCGGCGGACCGCCGCGGAGGTTGTCGATGACCTGCTGGCGGCCGGGCCGGGCGATTTCGTCGCGCAGGTCGCGACCCGGCTGCCGCTCAAGGTTATCTGCAACATGATGGGCATCGGCGACGAGCATTACGACATGATCGTGCGGACCACCAATGTCATGCTGGCCGGCGGCGACACCGAGTACGTCAGCGCGGACCCTGTGGAGGCCCGGCAACAGTCCATGGCCGCCGCTGCCGAGCTGGCGGAAGCCCTGTTCGCGCTGGCACGGGGGCGGGAGGAGCACCCCGGCGAGGACCTGGTCTCCGCCCTGATGTCGGGCAATGTCGACGGCGAGCGGCTCACCCATGGCGAGCTCTTCGCGTTCTTCATCCTGCTCATGGCGGCCGGGAACGAGACCACCCGCAACGCGATCTCGCACGCGCTGCACCTGCTCACCGAGCATCCTGACCAGCGGGTGCTCCTGGTATCGGACCTTGACGAACTGCTTGGCTCCTTCGCCGAGGAGGTCGTCCGGCACGCCTCCCCGGTCATCTGGATGCGCCGCACGGTCACCCGCGACTATGTGCTGAACGGCCATGCGCTGGCGTCGGGCGACAAGGTGCTGCTGTTCTACCAGGCCGCTAACCGGGATCCGGCGGTCTTCGACGACCCGGACCGGTTCGACATCACGCGGTCACCGAACCCGCATGTGGGCTTCGGGGCGCCGGGACCGCACTTCTGCCTGGGCGCCCACTTGGCCCGCCGCGAGATCACCACCATCTGGCGCGAGCTGCTGACCCGCGCCCCCGGCATCCGCGCCGCAGGCGAGCCGGATTACCTGCGCTCGAGCTTCGTCAACGGCATCAAGCGCCTGCGCTGCGAGCTGGAGTGATCCCGGTTCAGACCGCGCCGAAGGCGACGGTGAACGCCGGGGTGAGACGCTCAGCGGGTCAGCGGACGCGCCACTGGTAGGCGCTGCCGTTGGTGCCGCTGGTGGCCAGTGTCTTGCCGTCCGGGCTGAACGCGAGGGCAGTAACCGCGTCGCTGTCTTTGCCCTTGAACACCGGAGCGAGCGTTCCTCCCGGGTTGACCAGGGTGGCGACCAGCGTCCCGGTGCGGAGGTTCCACAGGTAGGTTTTGCCGTTGTAGTCGCCGGCGGCCAGCATCTGGCCGTCCGGGCTGAACGCCGTGGTTGTGACTCCGGAACTGCCGGCGTCGGTGAACGTGGCGAGGAGCTTCTGGGTGGCGATGTCCAACAGGGCGGTTTTTCCGTTCAGGCCGCTGATCGCGATCGTCTTGCCATCCGGGCTGAAAGTCACCGAAGAGACCGGCGAAACACCGGGGTTGGTAAGGATGACGAAACTCCGGTTGGTGGCGATGTTCCACAGGTAGACCTGGTCCCGGGCCCCGCTGTTCTGGAGGGTGGCGAGGGTCTGGCTGTCGGGACTGATAGCCAGAGCGTAGGAATACGGGTCTTCCGGTTTGCCGATGGTATAGGTCAGTTGCCTGCTGACAGGGTCCCATAGGTAGACCACGCCGGCGGTGTCCTCGGCTGTGAGCACTTTCCCGTCCGGACTGAACGCCACGTCAGCGATCGACGCGGGCATGTTGCCCAGGTAGGCGGTCTGTTTCCCGGTGGTCGCATTCCAGAAGTAGAGGCTGCGCTGGCCGCTGCCGCCAGGTGCGGCCAGCATCGTGCCGTCCGGGCTGAGCGCCTCGCCGGCGGCGCCGACCCCAGCCAGGGTGAGGGTCTGTTTGCCGGTGGCCGCGTTCCAGAGGAAGGTCTCACCGGAGAACTGTGAAAGATCCGCGGAGTCTCCCGTACCGGTCGTTATCCCGGTGACGAGTGTCCGGCCGTCCGGGCTGAACACGACGGAGGACACGTACTGCCAGTGTCCCGGCGTCCTGGGTGCGGTGAAGGCGGCGGTGCGGCTGAACAGCGGCGGGACGGCGGGCGCGGGCCGGGCCGGATGAGCCGGGAATGCCAGCACCGCGGCCGTCACGGCGGCGGCCACGACGACCACCCCCGCCAGCGCGATCGGGGTCCATCGGCGGCGCGTCCGTGGTTGCCCGGCCCGGTGTCTCCGGGCTGGGCTCGTGGTCGCCGCGACGATGCGGGACATGGCCGCATCGCGTGCGGGCTCGGTTGCCCCGTGAGCCGGATCAGCCATGCTGGCCGTGGGGGCCGGGCCGTTCGCCGTGTCCAGGGCGGCCGACCGGACCGATCCGTTCCCATTGCCAACCGTTGCGGGCGTGGCACCAGAGCCCAGGTGATAAGGAGCCAGCCCGAGCGCCTCCCGAAGCGCGTCAGCGAACTGCTGGCAGCTCGCGTAACGGTCCTGCGGTGCCTTCGCCAGGGCCCGGGCCAGCACCTGGTCAACGGCCGCCGACAGGTCCGGCCGGATAGAGGTCACCGGCGGGGGCGGGCTGTTGAGGTGGGCCCAGACCGTCGCCCAGCCCTCGTTACGGTCGAAGATCGCCGTTTTGGTCAGCAACTCGAAAGCCACACACGCCAGCGCGTACTGATCCGCCTGCCCGTCGACGGGCCGCCCCTCGATCTGCTCTGGTGCGATGTAATCCGGCGTGCCGAGGAACTGGCCCGAGGCGGTCAGCCGGGCCGACTGCACGCCCTTGCTGAGCCCGAAGTCCGAAAGGTAGACGTGATCGGGCCGGTCAGGATGGGTGTCAAGCAGCATGTTCGCTGGCTTGACGTCCCGGTGCACCAGGCCGGCGGCGTGCGCGGCATCGAGCGCGGACGCCACCGGCGAGATGATCGACGCGGCCCTCGCCGGCTGCAACGGGCCCTCCCGGCGCAGCAGGGAGCCGACGTCTCCGCCGCTCACGAATCGCATTGCGATGAAGAGCACGCCGCTGGCATCGCCGGCTTCGTAGACCGGGATGATGTGCGGATGGTCCACCGCGGCGGCCGCCCGCGACTCCCGGGTGAAGCGCTGGCGGAACGTCGCATCGGCGGACATCGCGGGAGCCATGATCTTCAGCGCCACCAGCCGGCCCAGGCGCTCGTCACGAGCCCGGTACACCACGGCCATCCCGCCGGCGCCAACCTGCTCTTCCAGCCGGTAACCCGCTACTCGGGATCCCGGCCCGAGAACGGCTGCCGGATCGCCGTGATACTCCGGCGGGTCCTGGATCACCTATGCCTCCACCCGTTCTTGGCCCACCCCGTATCCATGGTCCTGCGCGGCGGGGAGCCGGTGTGGCGAAACACGGATATTCGGCACACCAAAGGACCGCCAAATTAGGTGGCGGTGAGTTGGGTGCGGATCGCGGCGGCGCCGGACTCGCTGAGCCAGTCGGCGAGAGTACGCAGCCCGGGATGGATTACGCGCAGTGCTTCGATGTCGGCGTGCCAGCGGTGACCGGCCTCCCAGCGCTTTTTCGTCTCGGCGAGTACCGGGCTGATCGCGGCGGCCTCGCTGTCGGTAAACTGCTCGTACCGGACCGGGATGCCCGTGGCCTCGGCGATCGCGGCGGCCGCATCGACCGGGGTCGGTTCGTCGCCGGCCAGTTCCAGGGTTCGTCCGGCGAACCGGCTTGGATCCGCGAACGCGAGCGCGGCGAATTCGGCGATGTCCTCCAGCGCGACGACCTGCATGGGTTCGTGCGGCGGGAACAGGTGCCGGTGCACACCATTGGAAATGCCGTCGATGCCCAATACCCCGACGCCGAGATAGTTGGTCATGAACCGGACCGGACATAGCACAGTGGGCAGCGCGACGTGTTCGTGCAGGTACTGCTCAATCAGGGCTTTACCCGTCGCACCACGCGAATCACCCGATGATGATGCGACGGTACTGCGGTGCGCGTGGTCGCCGAGGAAGGGCTGGAGGTGTCACTCGGCCGCATCGCGCAGCGCGCCGGGGTGGGCGCCGGGACCGTCTACCGGCACTTTCCGAGCAAAGAGATCCTGCTCGAAGCGGTGCTCGCCGAACACATCGAGGATTTGACGGCCGCCGCCGGGCGCTGGGCCGCCCGCGCCGCGCCTGCTGACGCGTTGTTCGGTTTCCTCCTCGAACTCATCGAAAGATCTACTGGCCGCCAGCACCTCTGCGATGTGCTCTTCAGCGACAAGGGCTGGCCGCGCGCCGCGCTGTCCGCCGCGGCGCAGCGGTTTCACGAGGCGCTGGACCGCTTGCTTGGCAGCGCGCAACAGGCTGGCGGGATACGCGCCGACGTGCGGGCCGACGATCTGGCCGCGCTGGCGGTTGGCGGCACCGCACTGTGCTCGGCGCACAGAGACCGGGCACGCGGCCTACGGCTGGTGCGGCTCCAGTTGACCGGATTGCGCGCCCCGGCCGTCACGAAAGCCGCCGAGTTTCGCGACGCGCCCTCGCCGCAACGTCACGAAACCGCCGCCCGCGGCGCGAGCCACTGCGCGGAATGCGGTACTGAGCTGCTTATCCGGGCCACCGGGCGGCCACCCCGCTACTGCGGTCCGACTTGCCGCCAGCGCGCCCGCCGCCGCCGCATCGCCAGCTGATCACCGCCCGCGTCAACAAGAGGATGGCTCGACGGCCTCTCCTACGCGCTGCTGGCCGAGGAGTGGAACACGGGTCCGGACGGCCAAGCCGTCGCCGGGTAGCCCCCTGCCGCCGGCACCGGGTATACCCGATAATGGCGGCTGATCACAAGTACTTTCCCTGGGAATTTGCTAAGAATTTTCTATTAGCACTTTACGATAACACGGCATCGAAATGCCGGCGATTCTCAGCAGCTGACATTGTCAGCGGATGTGGAATTGTGGCGAATAGGGCATACTCGGGCAATCGCCCCCTGCCTCTAATCCAGCTCAAGCCGGAGAACACGTAGGCGCGCACGGCAAATCCGCAAAAATACCTAAGCCGCATCACAGCAGGATGTCAGCATCCACAGAATTTCCCTGACGCACGCATAGACAGCCAGAGAATTGTTTGCCAGGATGAGACCCGGCAGCTGGGCCAAAGGCATCTGGAGGTCTGAAGAATGTCGATCGAGGCGCAAGCAGAATCGCAATCTCTCAATGGGCAAGCGCGGTCGAGTTTGGGTACTTCCGCGGCCCGCAATCTGGCGACTACCACCAAAACGCCCCCGCAGATGCAGGGCATCACCAATCGGTGGGTGCAGCGCATTCTACCGTGGGTCGAGGTCAAAGGCGGGACGTACCGGGTGAACCGCCGCCTGTCGTATTCGGTGGGAGACGGGCGGATTGACGTAGAGCAGACCGGCGACCGGGTCAGCATAATCCCGGCCGAGCTCGGCGAATTCCCCGCGCTGCGGGGCTATGACGACGCCGACGTCCTCACCGCGCTCGCCGGCCGGTTCGTCCAGCGGGAACTCGACTCAGGAACGGTCATCGCCCAGGCGGGCGCTCCGGTGGAGGAGATACTCGTCATCGTCCACGGTCGGCTCAGCCGGGCCGGGGCGAACTCTTACGGCGATCACAAGACGCTCGGCGTCGTGGCCGACGGGGACTACCTCGGGGCGACCGCGATGACCAGCGAGCAGGCTACCTGGGACGTCACCGTGACCGCGCTGACCCCGTGCACGGTGATGGCGCTCAGCCGGGGGGACTTCCGTGCGACGGTGGACCAGTCTGGCTCGCTGCAGGACCATCTGCTCGAGTTCGCCGCGACCTTGGGCAAGGCGCGCACCAAGGGCGGCGAGGCGGCGCTTCAAATGGCGGCCGGACATGGCGGTGATCACGAGCCCGTGCTGGCCGCGACATTCGTCAACTACGAGGCCGCGCCGCGCGAATACGAGCTTTCCGTCGCGCAGACCGTGCTGCGGGTGCATTCCCGGGTCGCCGACCTCTACAACGAACCGATGAACCAGGTCGAGCACCAGATCAAGCTCACCGTGCAGGAACTGCGCGAGCGCGAGGAGTACGAGCTGATCAACAACCCCGATTTCGGGCTGCTGCACAACGTCGACTACGCGCAGCGGATCCAGCCAACCGAAGGGGCGCCTGGGCCCGATGACCTGGACGAGTTGCTGTGCCGACGGCGCGATTCGCGCTACTTCCTCGCCCACCCGAGAGCGATTGGCGCATTCGGCAGGGAATGCAACCGGCGGGGCCTCTACCCCGCGAGCGTCCCGATGGGCGAGCGAATGGTCCCGGCGTGGCGCGGCGTGCCGATCCTGCCGTGTCCGGTCATCCCGATCAGCGAGCACAACACGACCTCGATCCTGGTTGTCCGGACGGGCGAGGATAACCAGGGCGTGGTCGGGCTACACCAGACCGGAATCCCGGACGAGTACGAACCCGGCCTGAACGTGCGGTTCATGGGCATCGACGATAAAGCCGTCATCTCGTACCTGGTATCCGCGTACTTCTCCGCCGCGGTCCTCGTGCCCGATGCAATCGGCATGCTGGAGAACGCCGAAATCGGCCGCTAGAAGTCGCTGCAATCAGCACCTCTGATAGTCCCACTCGGCCGGATCGTCTCCTGCGCGGGCTCGCGCCCGCGCAGGAGGAATCGGAGCGCGAATGCAACCGTTTGAGCTGCCTGATTTCTATGTGCCGTATCCTGCTCGGTGCAATCCCGGCCTGGAAACGGCACGCGCGCGCAGCAAATCCTGGGCGCGGGAGATGGACATGATCGACGTGCCCCAGCAGGGCACCGTCATTTGGACTGAGCAGGATTTCGACGCGCACGATTACGCGCTGCTGTGCAGCTACACCCATCCCGACGCCACGCCGACAGACCTCGAGCTAGTCACCGAATGGTACGTCTGGGTCTTTTACTTCGACGATCACTTCCTCGAAATGTTCAAGCGCAGCCGCGACCTGCCGGGCGCGCGCGCTTACCTGGACGATCTCGCCGGGTTCATGCCCCTCGACGGCGAAATCAGCCAGTCACCCGCCAATCCCGTACAACGCGGCCTCGCCGACCTGTGGGGCCGCACCGTCCCCGTGCACACGGCGGACTGGCGCCGCCGTTTCGCGGAAAGCACCAGGAACCTGCTCGCGGAATCGCTCTGGGAGCTGGCCAACATCAACGAGGGGCGCCTGGCGAACCCGATCGAGTACGTCGAGATGCGGCGCAAGGTGGGCGGCGCCCCATGGTCGGCGAACCTGATCGAGCACGCCGTCGGCGCCGACGTCCCAGCGCGACTCGCGGCCACCCGGCCGCTGCAGGTCCTGCGGGACACTTTCGCCGACAGCGTGCACCTGCGCAACGACCTGTTCTCGTACCAGCGGGAGGTGCAAGAGGAAGGCGAGCTGTCCAACAGCGTGCTGGTCTTCGAACGCTTCCTCGGCATCCCGACCCAGCAGGCCGCTGACGCGGTGAACGACCTGCTCACCTCGCGGCTGCATCAGTTCGAGCACACCGCGCTCACGGAGGTTCCGCCCCTGCTCGACGAGCACGCTATCGCCCCGGCGGCGCGCATCGGAGTCGGGCTGTACGTGAAGGGCCTGCAGGACTGGCAGTCCGGCGGTCACGAATGGCACATGCGGTCCAGCCGCTATATGAACGCCGGGTCGGCTGAGGCAGAGGACTCCCGCGCCGCGGCCGTGCTGCCGGGCGTACCGACGGGCCTGGGGACCTCCGCCGTCCGCGCGGCCGCGTCACTCGTCAACACCGCGCCGCAGCGACTGCGCAGCTTCAGCTACGTTCCCTTTCAGCCGGTCGGCCATATCGCTCGCCCGGCGATTCACATTCCGTTCCCCGTCACTCTTAGCCCGTACCTCGACGAAGCCCGCGAGAACCTCGTGGGGTGGGCGTACCAGACGGGCAAGCTATCGGAAGGAATATGGGACGAGCGCAAACTCAGAGGCTACGACTTCGCCCTCTGCGCCGCCGGCATCCACGCGGACGCCAGCCCCGGCGAACTGGATCGCACTAGCGCGTGGCTCGCCTGGGGGACCTACGGCGACGACTACTATCCGCGGGTATTCGGCCCCAGGGCCGACCTCGCCGGCGCCCGGGCCTGCAACGCCCGGCTTCACCACTTCATGCCGGTGGGCGGCGGCGAGACGCCGGTCCCGGTCAACGCCCTGGAACGTGGTCTTGCCGACCTGTGGGCGAGCACGACCGAACCGATGGACGTCTCGGCCCGTACCGCGTTGCGCGAGGCCGTCGAGGCGATGCTCGACAGCTGGATCTGGGAACTGGCCAACACGGCCCAGAACCGCATCCCCGATCCGGTCGACTACATCGAGATGCGCCGCAAGACGTTCGGCGCGGACCTCACGAAGAGCCTGTCACGCCTCTCTCATGGCAACCGGATACCCGCGCAGGTCTACCTGACCCGCCCGGTCCAGGCGCTGGAAGGCTGCGCGGCCGACTGCGGCGGCCTGATTAACGACCTGTACTCCTACCAGAAGGAGATCCAGTTCGAGGGCGAGATTCACAACTGCGTGCTTGTGGTCCAGAACTTCCTCGATACCGATCCCGCCCGGGCCATGGGCATCGTCAATGACCTGATCACCGCCCGCGTGCAGGAATTCGAGCACGTCGTCGACAGCGAACTGCCTGTCTTGTTCGAGAGCGCGAACCTCGATGCCGGCACCCGGGCCGCCGTGCTCAGTTACGTCGAGGAGCTGCGGAGCTGGCTGGCGGGAGTACTCCACTGGCACGAGCACTGCCATCGCTACGCCGAGGCCGACCTGATCGCGAGCAGCCTCCCGGCCCGGCCTCCCGCGAGGCTAGGCGCGCTCACCGGGATCGGTACCAGTGCCGCGCGCATCGCCAGGGAACTGGCCCGCCGCGTTTAACGCCCCAGTCAGCCTCAATCGCCCCGGTCGGCGCGCATGCCTTTCCAGAGCAGGTCGGTGAGGTTCTCCGTCTGGCTCGGCCAGTCTTCTCTGGGATTGAGGTGCAGCAGGCCGCTCAGCCCGCGCAGCACGGTCTCCGGGTCCACGTCGGCCCGGACCGACCCGGCGCGGACATTGGCCTCGAGCAGCGCGGAAACCGCGCTGATCATGGTCTCGTACGCCTTTGCGAACAGTTCCTCTTGGGTGGTCGTAGCGGTGCGGAGGGCGGCGGCCAGGCCTCGCTTGGTCATCATGTAGCGCGCCAGGTGACTGGTCCACGCACGGAAGGCCTGCTCCGGCGTGTTCGTCTCCAGGAGGGTGGGCACCACGTCAACGAGGTGCTGCACCTCGCGCCGGTAGACGGCCAGGACGAGCGCCTCGGGCGTGGGAAAATGCCGGTACACGGTGCCGACACCCACTTCCGCCCGCTTCGCGATGGCGTTGAAGGAGACCTCGCCCGACGTGGTCAGCGCTTCCAGTGCCGCCGCGAGAATGCGCTCGTGGTTGCGCCGCGTGTCCGCGCGCCTGAGATTAACCGCTCCGGTTGTCATCGTCGTCCCTCCCCGCCAGCGTTTCGCGGTCGTCCAGGTGAATGTAGTGCATCGAAGGTTCGGCGGCCCGCGCGCAGGCGCCACCCCGGCGGTGGCGCGACTCCTGTCATTGCGAAGCGGATAAGAATCCGATAGTGTCAAACATATACCGGATAGATATCCGGTTCCCTCGGTGACGGGCCACAGGAAAGAGACGTGGTGGACATCTCCCTCGAAATCAATGGCAGTACCGAGAAGTTGAGCATCGATTCCGGCGTGACCCTGCTGGACGCGTTGCGCGAACGCCTGGGCATCACCGGCCCGAAGAAGGGCTGCGACCGGGGCCAGTGCGGCGCGTGCACCGTGCATGTCGACGGCAGGCCCGTGCTCTCGTGCCTCACCCTCGCCGCCACGGTGCGGGCGCCCGTGACAACCGTGGACGGCCTGTCCACGGGAGACCGGCTGCACCCGGTCCAGCAGGCGTTCGTCGACCAGGACGCCCTGCAGTGCGGGTTCTGCACCTCCGGCCAGATCATGTCGGCGGTGGCAGCCGTCGAGCAGCACGTTGAGGATGTCCGGGAATTCATGTCCGGCAACATCTGCCGGTGCGCGGCGTACCCCAATATCGTCGCCGCCGTCGAGCAAGCGAGGCGGGCCGATGCGACCGTTTGACCTGACCGCACCCGCCACCGTGAAAGCCGCCCTGGACTCCCCCGGGACCTTCCTCGCGGGCGGCACCACCCTCGTCGACCTGATGAAGCTCGACGTCCTGACGCCGGACCATGTGACCGACATCAACGCGCTGCCGTTGCGGGGCATTGATACCAGTGACGGCCTGCGGGTCGGCGCGCTGGAACGGATGACCGATATCGCCCGGCATCCCGGCGTGTACCCCGCCATCTCCCGTGCCCTGCTGCTGAGCGCCTCCCAGCAACTGCGCAACATGGCTAGCATCGGGGGCAACCTGCTGCAACGCACCCGGTGCGGCTACTTCCGCGACGTGGCCGTACCCTGCAACAAGCGCGAACCCGGCAGCGGCTGCCCGGCCATCTCGGGTGCCAACCGGACGCACGCCGTGCTGGGTACAAGCGACTCGTGCGTGGCGACGCATGCCAGCGACGTCGCGGTCGCGCTCGTCGCCCTGGACGCGGAGATCCGGCTGGCCAGCGCCTCCGGAGCCCGTACCGTCCGGCTGGCCGACTTTTACCGCCTGCCGGGCGACACGCCGGAAGTGGAGAACGACCTGCGGCCGGGTGAGCTGATCACCGAAGTGGTGGTGCCGCGGCTGGACTGGGCGCGGCGCTCCACGTACGTGAAGGTGCGGGACCGGCAGTCGTACGAGTTCGCGATCTGCTCCGCCGCGGTCGCCCTGGACATCCGGGACGCGCGCGTCGCCGACGCCCGGGTGGCCGTCGGCGGCGTGGCGACCAAGCCGTGGCGGCTGGAGTCCGTCGAGGCGGCCCTGCGCGGCGCGCCTGCGACCCCGGAGGCCTTCGAGGACGCCGCGTCCTCGGCGGCCGAAGGGGCCAGGCCGCTGTCCGGCAACGCGTTCAAGGTGTCCTTGCTGAAGCGGACCGTCGTCCGCGCACTGATCGAGGGGAGTCGCTGATGACCAGCCGGCTGGACGGTCCGCTGAAGGTCACTGGCCGCGCCAAGTACGGGGCGGACCACAACCTTCCCGGCATGGCGTACGGGTACATCGTGGTCAGCGCGATCGCCCACGGGGAAATCAGGGCCATGGACGTGACGGCGGCGAGGAACGCGCCAGGGGTGGTCGATGTCTACTCGCCGTTCGACCCGGTAGACCTGCGGACGCCGAACACGATGTTCGGTGAGACGTGGGTTCCCCTCCAGGACAAGGAGGTCACGTACTACGGCCAGCCCATCGGTCTCGTGGTGGCGGAGACGTACGAGCAGGCCCGGGACGCGGCGATGACCGTCGAGGTCACGTACCACGAGCGTCCGGCGCTGACCTCGCTGCGGGACGGCATCTCCTCCGCTGAGGACGCGCCGCCGGGCTTCGACGGATCCTCCTTGACCATGGAGATACTCGCGCGCGGGGTCTCCTCGTTTGAGGACGCCCTGCGGGCCAGCCCGGTGGTGGTCGAGGCCACGTACTCCACCGCGACCCAGAACCATGCCGCGATGGAGCCGCATTCGGCCGTGGCGGTGTGGGACTCCGATGGCCTCACCATCTACAGCGGAAACCAGGGGTCCAACCTCCAGGCGATGGAGCTGGCCTTGGCGCTAGAGCTGGATCCGTCGTCGGTGCACGCGGTCAACCCGTTCGTGGGCGGTGCCTTCGGCGGCAAGGGCCGCACGTCGGTCGCGGCGTTCCTGGCCGCGGCGGCGGCCAGGGTACTCGGCCGGCCGGTCAAGGTCGCGCTGAGCCGGGAGCAGGTCTTCACCGCGACCGCCGGGCGCGGCGCGACGATTCAGAAGGTCGCCCTCGGCGCGACGGCGGACGGCTCGCTGACCGCGATCCGCCACGACGCGTGGTCCGCCACGCCGATGGACCGGTCGTTCGTCGAACCGGCCTCGCACAGCACCAGGGAGTACTACGCCGCCCAGAACCTGGCCGTCAGCCAGAAGATGGTGCCGCTGCACATCCCGCCGACCACGTTCATGCGGGCACCGGGAGAGGCGCCCGGGTCGTTCGCGCTGGAGAGCGCGATGGACGAACTGGCGGTCGCGCTGCACATCGACCCGATCGAGCTGCGCATGAGGAACGACTCGGCCGCGCCGCTAGGCAAGGATCTGCTGTGGTCGGGCAAGCACCTCGACGAGTGCTTCCGCGTCGGCGCGGCCCGGTTCGGCTGGTCGGAGCGCACGCCGCACGGCCGCACGGACGGCGACTGGCTCGTCGGCCTCGGCGTGGCAACCGCCATGTTTCCCGCCCTGCGCTTCCCGGCCTCCGTAAGGGTCACGCTGCGCGACGACGACACGGCCGAGGTGGCAACCAGCGGGGCGGATCCGGGAACCGGCCTGCTGACGGTCCTGTCCCTCGTGGGCGCCGAGTCGCTCGACATCCCGCCGGCCCGGGTCACGCCCCTGCTGGGCGACTCGGCCCTGCCTCCGGGCGGCATGTCCGGTGGTTCGACCGGGACCGCCAGCGCGGGATCGGCGATCATGATCGCCGCAGCGCAGGTAATCGGGGAACTGCAGGTCCTGGCGTCCTCCCCGGGTGCGCCGTTCGACGGCACGGAGGTCTCCTACGCCGACGGCCACGTCCTGGCGGACGGCCGGACGATGACCTTCGGCGAACTGCTCCGGGCGGTCAATCGCCCGTCAATCTCCGCCGTCGGCTCGTCGTCGCCCGGCGAGGAACTGACGAAGCACTCGTTCAGCTCCTTCGGCGCCCAGTTCTGCGAGGTCCGGGTACACCGGTGGACGCGTGAGGCCCGCGTGTCCCGCATGCTCGGGGTATTCGACGCCGGCCGGATCATCAATGCCAAGACGGCGCGCAGCCAGATCATCGGCGGCATGATCTGGGGCGTGTCCGCCGCCCTGCACGAGGGCCTGGAGATCGACCGGAACGGCCGGCTGGCCAACGCCGACCTCGCGGGTTACCTGCTCCCGGTGAACGCAGACATCCCCGACGTCGACGTCCACTTTGTCGAGTACCCGGACACCCTGCACAACTCCATCGGGGCCCGGGGCATCGGCGAGATCGGCACGGTGGGCATGGCGGCGGCGGTCGCCAACGCCATCTACAACGCCACCGGCATCCGGGTCCGGCACATCCCGATCAGGATCGAGGATCTCCTGACCTAGGACGTCCTTGGGCCGTCAAAAGAGAGCGTCACGCACCGGGCGGGCTGAACCGGGATCAAGCGCTAGGCCTGATGTCGAATAGCCAGGGGGACGAATAGCTGCCGTAGTAGTACCCGGGCCAGGTGAATTTCGCGGACACCGCGAGATCGTCGGTGTGAGTGTAGAGCATGATGTACGGCACGTCAGCGCCCACGATCTTGAGCACCTGCCCGTACAGGGCGAACCGCTGTGCCTTGTTCTCGGTGCTGTCCGCCTCAGTGAGCAGCCTGTTCACCTCGGGTGAGTTGTAACTGGCCAGGTTCTCCCCGCCCGATGCGGTCGCGTAGATGCCGTCGACCATGTTCTGCACGTCGATGGCCGGATCGGGAAAGCCGTCCGTCGCGTTCGTGATAACCCAGAACCCCGCGGTCTTCGGGCCGTCGTACTTGGCCACCCAGGCCGCCAGCGACATGACCTTGAGCTGGACGTTGATCCCGATCTTGGCCAGCTGGGCGGCGACCACCTCGGTCTCGGGGATGTAGGTGCCGAAGTCCAGGGTGTAGGCGGTGGTGGTGAACCCATGCGGGTACGGTGACTGGGCCAGCTCGGCCTTGGCCTTGGCTAGGTTGTACGGATAGCTCGGCAACGAGTTCAGCAGCACGCTGACCTGCGCCGGCGAGGCGAGCGTGCCCAGCTCTCCCGGCGTGAGGATCGAGTTCGACGTGTCCGCTTTCGACGGGTCGTCGCTTTCCGCGACCTCAGCCGGCCGGTCAATCGCGTAGGCCACCGCCCGCCGGACGTTGATGTTGTTCCACGGGGCCATGTTGACGTTCATCACGACGTCGGCCTGCGTGTCGCCAGGAGCGGACGTCACCTTGCAGCCGCACGTGGCCTCGAAGGAGGTCGTCTCTTGCGGGTAGGCGATGTCGATCTCGCCCGCCCGCATGGCGAGCGCCAGCGTCGTGTCATCCTTGAAGAACTTGACGGAAATGCGCTGTACCGGCACCCGGCCACCCCAGTAGTGCGGGTTGGCGGTCAACTCCACCCCGGTGGTCGGGTCGAAGCTTTGGATCTCCATCGGCCCGGTGTACATCACGCCGACACCGGGCTTCCCCATTGAGGCGCCGTGCTCCTGCTGAAACTTCTTCTCGAAGATGTCTCCTTCGGTCGCGAGCACCGGCAGCCAGGCGGCGTCCGGTTTTTTCAGGGTGATGACGACGGTGTACCGGTCGCTGGCGGTGACGCTGGCCACGTTCGTCAGATAGGTGGCGACGTATGAGGTGGGCTGGCGGTAGTAATCCAGCGCGTTGACGACATCGGCCGACGTCATCTCGTCGCCGTCCCAGAAGTCGACGCCGTGCCGCAGGTGGTACACGTACTCCGTCGGGCTGGTCTGCGCGAACGACTGGGCCAGCCACGGCTCGACCTGCCCGTCGGGACCGAGCCGCACCAGGTGCTCGGCCCAGTTCGCTTCTGGCAGGCCGTCGGCGTACGCCTCGGTGAGGTTCGAGAACGTGTAGGTCGTGCCCTCGCGCAGCAGCGGGATGGTCGTGCCGGCGCCGGGACCCGGTGCCGCCGGCGCGCTGGCGCAGGATGCGCTTACGAAGGCGACCGCCGCAAGCAGCATCGTGAGCGCGGCGCGGGTTCTCGGTCCCGGCCTGCGTCGAGGGCGCGTCAAGGCGACGGACGGGCTAATTGCCTTCATCTGGTCTCCCCACGGATGTGAAGCGCGGCGGTGAAGCATGGTCGAGAGCTGCGAGCCTTGCTGCCATCCTCACGATAAACGTGCAAGAGTATGCGTAATCAAGAAGTATTCGGAAGAATTGACGGAACGTTTGATCCGCGTTCACACCATTCGGCGACTTCGCTCCCTGCCAGCACGTCTGGCGCCCGTGATGGGTCGGGCGCGGGCTGGGCCAACATCAGGTCCATCGGCCAGGGCCAACGGCGCTGCGGGCCGGGGTGGTGACACGCAGGGACCTAGGCTGTGAAGCTATGGCCGACTGGATCTTTCAGGGCAAGTCCCGGCACCACGATCTAGACACCTCGGTGGCCGCGTCTCGTGAGCAGTGGTGGGGCACGCCGCGGTACCGGAACCGGATGGCGGTCGGCGACCAGGTTTGGTTGCAGGTCGTGGGGGCGAAAGACCCTGGCATCTACTACGTCGCGACGATCGTGTCGGAGACATACGAGTATCCTGTTCAGCCGTCTGACCCCGCGCATTTCCGGTGGCGGACGGATATCCGGTTCGACTACCGCATCCGCCCGCCGTTGCTCAGGTCTGAGCTGCTCGAGGACGTTCAACTCGGGCCATTCCGCCCGTTCCGCGGCTTCCAGGGCTCGAACGTGCCGGTGCCACCGAATGTCGCTGCGGCCCTCGCCGCGCGAGCCGCACCGCGCCTCGAAGCCCTGGCAACTCCTCGGGATTGAAAGCGGCGTGCTGCCCCAGCGGCCGCCTTCATGGTCGCGATGATGTGCTACGCGGCGGGCGGCTAGGTGTCGGTGCGGGCGAGGGCCCAGGCTCCGGCCGCGAGCGCGGCCACGGCATACGCGCACAGCAAGCCGAACGTAAGCCCGGTTGGCAGCGCGTGCGGTACCGGCTTGACCGCGGTCAGCGAGTTCGCCATCGGATGCGGCAGGAAGTTCTGCGCCGTGTTCTGCAGCGAGGGGCTGACAAACAGCAGCGGCAGCACGAACAGCACGCCGACCAGGACGCAGACGGCGCCCACGGTGTGCCGGATGATCGCGCCGGCGCCGAGCCCGATGAGCGCGATCAGCGCCGGGTAGGCGCCGGCCATCAGAACCGCGCGCAGCGCGCCGGGCTGGCCGAGCGTGGCGGGCGGGGCCGGGGCCTTCAGCATCACCTGGCCGGCGAAGAACGCCGCGAACGCGGTGATCTCCCCCGCCGTCAGGGTGATCGCTCCCAGGACCGCTGCCTTGGCGGCGAGCACCAGCGGACGCCGCGGCGCCGCGGCGAAGGTGGCGCGGATCATCCCGGAGGAGAACTCGGTCGTGATCGCGAGCACGCCGAGGACGCCGAGCAGCAGCTGGCCGAGCACGAGCCCGATGAAGCAGTCGTGGGTCGGGTCGAAGGCCGTGCGGTCGGCGGCGGACATCCGCGCGTAGCCCTCATGGCTCAGTACGAGCATGGCCAGCCCGATCATGCTGGCCGCGAAGACGGCCACGATGTACCAGGTGGAGCGGACCGTCCGGAGTTTCCGCCATTCCATGCGGGCGACGGTGCGGAAACCGTAGCCGCCGCGGGCGGGGCCGCCGCCCCGGCGGCTGAGCGTCGCGGTGGTCATCGCAGGCTCCCTCGGTAGTTCGTGGCGCGGTCGGTCAGCTGGAAGAACGCTTCCTCCAGGGAGCCGCGGGCGGACAGCCGGGCGACCGTGGTCTGCGCGAGGAGCCGGCCCTGGCCGATCACGATGAGCGCGTCCGCGGTGTACGCGATCTCGCTGATCAGGTGGCTGGAGACCAGCACCGTCCGGCCCTGGGCGGCGAGGTTCTTCAGCAGGTTGCGGATCCAGCGGATGCCCTCCGGGTCCAGGCCGTTGACCGGCTCGTCGAGCAGCAGCACCCCCGGGTCGCCGAGCAGGGCGGCGGCGATGCCCAGCCGCTGGGACATGCCGAGCGAGAATTTCCCCGCCCGCCGGTCCGCGGCCTTGTCGATGCCGGTGATGGCCAGCACCTCCTCGACCCGCCGGGGGCCGATCGCGTTGCTGGCCGCGAGCGCGGTCAGGTGAGCGCGGGCGGTGCGGCCCGGGTGAAACGCCTTGGCTTCAAGCAACGCACCCACCTCGCGCAGCGGCCAGCGCAGGTCGCCGTAGCTTCTCCCGCCGATCCTGACTCGCCCCGCGTCCGGCTGGTCCAGGCTCATGATCATGCGCATCGTGGTGGACTTGCCCGCGCCGTTGGGGCCAAGGAACCCGGTCACCGTGCCGGGGCGGACATCGAAGCTCAGGTTGTCCACCGCGAGCGTGGAGCGGTAGCGCTTAACGAGGCCGCGTGCCTCAATCATCGGAGCGACCATGCGAACGGTGCGTGCTCTTGACGTGCGCTGGAGTTGTCATGCCGACCACTGTTCCGCAGCGGGACCGCCCGGTCACCGGGGTGAACCGGACACTTGGGGTGTGGCAGGCCCCACCATTCCGGGTACGGCGACCCTGGAAGGCGGCCGGCAACGCCGTCAGGCCCCGAGGTAAGCGAGGACGGCGAGCACCCGGCGATGCTGCGCGTCGTCGGGCGGCAGTCCCAGCTTGGCGAAGATATTGCCGATGTGCTTTTCGACCGCGCTGGCGGACAGCACCAGGCGCCGCGCGATGGCCGTGTTGGAATGGCCCTCTGCCATCAGCGCCAGCAGCTGCCGCTCACGCCCGGTTAGCGTCCCAAGCGGCTGGTCACGGCGCCGCCCGGCGAGCAACTGGGCAACGACCTGCGGGTCAAGTACCGTGGCGCCGCCGGCGACCCGGTCCAGGGCGTCCAGGAACTCCTCGACCCGGGCGACCCGGTCCTTCAGCAGGTAGCCGACCGCACCGGAACCGTCCGCGAGCAGGTCGGCGGCGTACGACACCTCCACGTACTGGCTGAGCACGAGCATGGGAGCGCCCGGCAGCTGTGCGCGGGCGGTGATCGCCGCGCGGAGGCCCTCGTCGGTGTGGGTCGGCGGCATCCGCACGTCGACGACCGACACGTCCGGTCGGTGCGCGAGCACCGCCTCGACCAGGGCCCGCCCGTCGCCGACCGCGGCCACCACCTGATGACCGTCCTCGGCGAGCAGGCGGACCAGGCCCTCGCGCAGGAGCACCGCGTCGTCGGCCACGACGATCCGCAACCGGGCGCGGTCCGGTGATGGTCCTGGTGCGGCCTCGTCCGCGTTCAGCAGCACGGCAGCTCAGCGGTGATCGTCGTCGGGCCGCCGTCGGGGCTGCGAACGCGCAGCTTGCCGCCGACCGCCTGCACCCGGTCGCCCAGTCCCCGCAGCCCGTGCCCCTTGTCCAGCGCCGCGCCGCCCATCCCGTCGTCCGATACCCAGACTCGCAGGGTTCCCTCGCCGTGGCGCAGACCGATCGCGCACTGGCGGGCTCGGCTGTGCTTGGCCACGTTAGTCAGGGCCTCGGCGACCACGAAGTACGCGGCGTTCTCGACGGCGGCGTCCAGCCGACGGTCCAGCGGGCGGACCTCGAGCTCAACGGGGATGGTGGAGCGTGCGGCCAGGGTAGTGAGCGCCGCGGGCAGGCCGCGGTCGGCGAGGAGGGGCGGGGCGATGCCACGCGACAGGGCCCGTAGCTCTTCCAGTGCCTCCTGGGTCTGCACGAGCGCGTCGGCGAGCGCCTCCCTGGCGGCCTCGGGCCTGCTGTCGAAGTGGCGCTGGGCGCGGCCCAGTTCCATTGCCAGGCGGACCAGCCGCTGCTGCGGCCCGTCGTGGATATCGCGCTCGAGGCGGCGCAGAGCGGCCGCCTCGGCCGTCACCGCGGCGACGGTCTGCGCGCGGGCGGTGTCGCGTTCCTGTTCCAGGCCGCTGATCCGGCGGTGCAGCGCGGACGTCTCCGACAGCAGCGCCTGGCCGAGCCCGGCCTGAACGGCGACGCCCGCCCGCGTCACCAGCGGCAGGGCAGCCAGCAGGAGCAGGCCGACCGTGATCGCGAAGGTGAGCCGCTCGTCGGGCGCCGTGAGCCCCAGGCTCACCGTGAGCTGTCCCATGTTCAGGGTCTGTGGCCGCAGCGACCCCGGCGTGTAGCGCAGGGGAAACGTAATAAAGGCGACGCCGATGGCCCACCACAGTGCGGTCACCACCGTGGTGACCAGGACGACGGGGAGTACTACCATCGCGTGCGCCGCGTCGAGCCATAGCCCAGGGTCGGAGGCGGATACTTCCTTGGGCCTCGGCCACGCACCCTCGCCCCCTGCGGCCACGGGGCGCACTTTGGCGATCCGCCACCGCTCCAGGTCGGCGAACCACCGGGCCGGCGACAGGGCAGACTCAAAAAGCCGTGACCCGCCTGGTGCTAGCAGGCCGACCGCCCAAACGCAGAGGCCAGCGGGGACCACCAGAAGGGCGGCGGCGGCGGTTAGCGGCGCCGTGAGCAGGTAGAGCGATTCCACGACCGTGCGGCACCCCACGCGGAAGAGAAACCGGGCGCCCAGCCACCACCGGCCCGGCACCGCCACGGGGAGCGACTCGGCCATGGAGCCCAGCATAATCACCCCTGGTGCCCAGCGCCCGGGTGCGCTAGCTTCCCGCGTATGGCAGTAGCCGCAGCGAACGGGATCGAGATCGCCTACACCGACTCAGGGGGTCAGGGTCCGGCCGTGGTGTTCAGCCACGGGTTCCTCCTGGACCAGACCATGTTCGACCGTCAGGTCAGCGCGCTCACGCCGCACTACCGGGTAATCACCTGGGACCAGCGGGGACATGGCGGCACCAGGGCGACCGGAGCGTTCACCTACTGGGATTCGGCGGCCGACGTCCTCGCGCTACTCGATCACCTCGGGGTTGAGCGGGCCGTGCTGGCCGGGATGTCGCAGGGCGGCTTCCTGTCACTGCGCGCGGCAATGACCGCACCGGACCGGGTGCGGGCGCTGATGCTGATCGACAGCCAGGCCGGCCAGGAGGACCCGGCCATCGCGCCGGCATACGAGCAGATGCATCAGGCCTGGCTCGACAACGGTCCAGGACCGGTGCAAGAGATGGTCGCCTCGATCATCCTCGGCCCCGGCCAGTGGGACGGCTGGTACGCCAAGTGGAACGAGCAGTACGCGCAGTGGGCACCGGACGATCTGGGCCAGCTGAACTGGCCGTTCCGGTGCCTGATGGACAGGGATGACATAACGAGCCGGCTGGCCGAGGTCACCTGCCCCGTATTGATCGTCCACGGGACCGCCGACGCCGCGATCCCCCTGGCGCGCGGGCAAGCGGTCCGCGACGGCCTGCCCGGCCCGGTCACGTTCGTTTCCGTCGAGGGCGCGGCGCACGCCGCGAACGTGACCCACCCCGACGAGGTGAACGAGGCCATACTCGGATTCCTACGCGGGCTGGGGGCCGGAATCGGAGACGGTCTCTAGCGCTGCCGGGCCGCGGCGACGAGGCGGCCTTGCTGGAGGACGGAGATCATCGCCAGGGTGGACTGCGCGCCCTGGTTGCGGTCGCGGCCCGTGGGCCCCAGGCCGTCGTGGCCGCCGCCGGTGTGCGGGTTGAGCATGGGGGTCTTGGCGTCGTTGTCGCCGAGAAGCCAGGCTACGCACAGGCCGACGCCGCGCAGCCAGCTCGCGTCGCCGGTCACCGCGGCGGCCCGCGCGCAGGCGTCGGCCAGCGCGGCGACCTCGACCGGTTGCTGGTCGAAGCCGGGACGGGGCTCGCCCTGCCCCCAGCCTCCCGCGGGCACCACCGACAAGTGGCCGGTGCGGGTCTCGCCCGCCAGGAGCCAGTCGAGCATGCGCAGGCCGTTGCGGAGAACGCGGTCGTCACCGAGTTCCCTGCCTGCCACGATGACCGCCTCGGCGATCGCCGCGTTCGCGTAGCTGAGCCGGGGCGCGGGCCAGGGCCAGGCGGGGTTGACGGCCGGCTCGCCGATGATGCCAACGGCGGCGGCGAGCAGGTCACGGGCGACGGGGTGGCCGGGCAGGACGCTGAGCACCTCGGCGGCGCCGAGCGCCGCGAAGGCCATCGCGTGCGGCCATTCGGAGCGGAGTCGCGCGCCGGAGTTGAACCGGGCGAGCGATTCTCCCCGGACCGCCGCGACGGTGCCGCGGGCAGCGGCCGTGCCCAGCCCCTGCAGGGCACGCCCCCAGGAGTCGCCGGTGCGGGGCTCGTCCTTCCAGCGGCGGTCTTGGCCGAGGCGGCTGCGGAACCTGCCGTCGGGTACCTGGGCCTGGGCGAGGAAGTGCAGGTAGCGCCGCGCCAGCGCGACTAGCTCATCGCGGGGCGAAGGCTCACGGCACACGATTGTCAACCCGTACGCGGCGTCTTCCGCGCAGTAACCGCGCGACTGCCGCGGCACGACCCCCTCGGTGTACTCGATCAGGCCAATGTGATCGGTAATCCGCATCAGGTGCCGGAAAGGCGGGTCTGGCCAGTTCACGCCGCGGCGCCGGCCCGCCAGGGGAAAGCGCGGACGTGACGGGGAGGAAGCTGCATCCGTTCGGGATAAAGGGCATCTCTCGTCGTGGCCGCCGGGTTCATCGCGAAGAGGCGCTGGAGGGGGCGGACGGGGTCACGGTCATGTCGTTCTCCCTTGCCCGGCCGGGTACCGGCCGGATCACCCGGAAGAACACCGCTCAGGTGAACACCATTCATCTCCGAGCTACGCTGTTCACGCTACCGTGAACGTCGTTCACGGTCAAGATCGGGTCGGCCGCCGGCCGCGCGGGAACAGAACCGACGAGGTCGTTCGTCCCCGCGGGCCGGCTAGCCGGCCTCAGAGCGGCCGGACGTGCTCGGCCTGGGGCCCTTTGGCGCCCCGGACGGATGTGAATTCGACGCGCTGGTTCTCGGCCAGGCTGCGGTAACCCTCGGCCTCGATCGCGGACTGGTGCACGAAGACATCCGGCGTAGCGTCGTCGGGGGCGATGAAACCATAGCCCTTATCCGCGTTGAACCACTTCACTGTTCCCTGAGCCACTGTGCTCTCCTCCCGGAAGACCGTCGGGACCCACCGTGGGTCCCGGGCTGCACGGCCACCTCCCCTGCCGGAAGGCCTGGGCTGGAAAGCGCGGCGCCCGCTGTCAGAATCCGCAGGCGCTACTCGCGAGCACGAACTTCGACTACAACCGTTTCCATCTAACACGATCGCGTGCCCGGATCCGCCGCTTCACGTACTTGGCCATCGGCCGCCTTGGGTCTAAGGTGCGTGACCATGACGGAGATCGTGCTGCGCGTCCGCCTGATCAGTGGCGAGTACCTGGACGTCACCTACGACGAGGGCGACGGCGGCCCGGACGCGGCCGTGGAGCAGGCCATCGCGTCCCTGGCGGCCGATAACGGCATGCTGCGCTGCAGGCACGGCCACCGGCTCGTTGTCCTCTACGGGCGGGGCGTCGCCACGCTCGAGGTGGCTCCCCGCGGCGCCGTCCTGTAGCGGACCGGTTCTGCGCCTGGTCATGCGGTGAGCTGGTTCGCGTTGACCGGGGAGAGCGGGGCGGCCCGGTGAGCACCCGTACGACCTCGCGGGCGGCGAAGTCGCGGCCGGTGCGGATCGCCTCTTCTGAGTAGTTCGCCGCGTGCGGGGTCACGCCAGTGTTCGGCAGCGTGAACACTGGAAGGCCGCGCCGCCGCGCGGCCCGCGCGCCGACGCGCGACTGCAGGTCGCCTGGCGGACCCCACGCCAGGAGCCTGGCTGCCTGCGGGACTGCGGTCATCCGGCGGCGGTAGAGGGGCCGGCTGACGGGGTGCGGT
>Ga0207416_1001460_pt1 | contig 31071 bp, 30 predicted proteins | sample PaiPotPPM11metaG_FD_184107 | JGI IMG/M metagenome (GOLD analysis project Ga0207416, IMG submission 184107) | Iron sulfur acid spring bacterial and archeal communities from Banff, Canada, to study Microbial Dark Matter (Phase II) - Paint Pots PPM... ... | reverse complement strand
GTTCGTGAATTATCCATAATCCCGTAGCTCAGGGCCGCAGCCCGTCTTCGGCGCGGAGGGGAGATGTCTGCCCTACCGAGCGCTTGACGGCCTGAAGGCCTGAGCTACGTCGGCCTCACTCGGCAATTATTCACGAACCCTAATGCACCTGGAAGGTCGTGCTGGCGGTAGCTGACGCACTGCCCAGCGTGCAGCTTACCGTCGCCTGAGCCGTGCCGAGAACCTTGGTTCCGACGTGCCATGACCATGAGGCGATACCCGCCGCATCGGCCGTCCTAGTGGTGGCGAGCGAGCGCGCCCTGGATACGTAGCCGTCAGGGTACGTCACGCGCACGTTGCAGGCTGCACCGGCGCTGGTCGTGGCGGTAACGGTGAGCACCTCCCCACGCTTGACTGAACGCGGACGGGTGGTCACTCGCAGACGCAGTCCATGCGCCGTGGGAGTTGAGGGTGGGGATCCAGTCCCGCCGGATGGGCCCTTCCAGTCGGCGGCAAACGTGCGCTCGAGGAGTGATGCCGCGCCGACATCTCGCAGCACGATACCCACCTCTCGGTTCTGATCGAGTGAGGTGGTGGAAAGATTTTCGGATCCAATGAAAATCCGTCCGCCGTCCGCCACAACAGCCTTGGCGTGAACGTAGGGCTGCGGCATCAGCGTAATCGCAACGCCGGCTCGTTGGAGGGCATCGACACCGGCGCTCGACGTGGAGGTGATGAGGCGCACGCGCACGTGGCGGCGCACAGCCGATGCCAGATGGACCTCAATCGAGGCATCGGCGATCTCCTCCGCGTAGAGATCCAGGGTGCGCCGCGCGCCGTCGATGAGCGTGCCCAGGTCACGCCGTGAAGTGTAGGGGCTCACTGCCAGACGCGGGTCGGTGAAGCGCGGTGGGCGCCGGTTCCAGTCGGCGTCAAAAATCGCTGCCAGCGCCTTCGCATCCGTGCTGTCGCGGTCGATCACGCCGAACTCCCGGTTGCTGAAGATGCCGCTGAAAGTGAAGTTTGATGTGAAGATACCAGCCACCTGTCCGTCGATCTCCATGGCCTTTTCGTGGGTGAATCGAAACGCTCCTTCATTTGCCCAGCGCACCGGCACACCCGCCGAACGTAGAGCCGAATAGCCGAGCCGGGCGGATCGATCTCCCCCAAAGGGATGTTCTTCCAGCACGACACGTACGTCGAGACCTCGCGATCTCGCTCGCCCCAGCTCCGCGACAATGGGGCGATACGTCAGCTCGTAGATCTCCAGACGGATACTGTGCCGCGCCTGGTGAATGAGCGAAAGGATCGGTGCGACTCCGGCGCCGGGCTCGACGAAGATCTGAACGGCGCTCGGAGCTGTCGACGATGACTGTGGAACGCCAGCCCGGACTATCCAGGTAGCGTGGCTCGGGATTGGAATGGAGAGCGAATAGAGTGCGGCGAGACTACCAAGAAAGAGGAAGTTGCCTCGCACCTGTGCTCAGCCCTTGAAGTGAACGCGTGCCCACGCGCCTGAAATAGTCCCGAGCGGCGTGATCTCGACGTCGGCCAGATCGGGGCTGATGATTGCCGTCTGAGCCGGTTCGTCGAGCGGAAGAATGGGCACTTTGCGGACCGCGAGCCGTGCCGCTTGCTGGAAGAGAGCGATCCTCCGCGGGTCGGTGGGTGCGTACGAATCCGCCAGCCGAATGGCCGCATCGTAAGAGCGACGCGTCCATCCGGTGACGTTGTCCGCGGACGATCCAAGCTGCGTGCCAAGAAAATCCTGGGGATCGGGATAATCGGCGCCCCAGCGAACGATCGCCACATCGAAGGCATGGGCATCGAGAATCCTGCTGTAATCGGATGGATTGAGCTGACGGACGATGAGGTCTAATCCCAGGGCAGTGTGCCAGGCGCTCTGGAGGGCCCTGGCGAGCGCATCAACACGTGGGTCTTGCGGAACGACCAGGGCGATCGGCGGGAAGCCTTTGCCGCGAGGATAGCGAGCCTGCGCCAGGAAGGTCTGCCCGCGGACGGTTGCATGCCACGGCGCAACCGGTACGCCGAAGGCAGAGGGCAGGAAGCCGGTCGCAGGGAATGCTGCGTCGCCCATCGCTTGAGCCGCAAGCCGGGGCGTCCACACGGTGGCAAACGCTTGGCGGGCGTGCAGCCGGTAGAAGGGGAGACGCGCAGTGTTGAAGGCCAGATAGTCAAGCGCCAGGGCCGGCACTCGGCGAATGCCAGCAGGCTTTGTGGATACGGTTTCTCCCGCCTGCAAGCCCGACACGAGATCGAGCGCTCCCCCTTGGTACGCGCTTATGGCGATCGCCGACTGCGGATAAAAGCGCACGACTATTCGCTTGAGGGCCGGCTTGTTGCCGTAGTAGTACGGATTGCGCTGCAGGATCAAGTACCGACTGTGACGCCAGCTCAGGACGGAGAACGGCCCAAAGCCGGCAGCATGGTCTGTCCAGTGCGATCCGTACTCATCGATGAGGCGGAGCTCGGGAACGTAGGAGGCAGGAAAGGCAAGCTCGGCAAGAAAGTGGGCGGCCGGGCGAATGAGGCTGATGCGCAGCGTGGTGGCATTGACGACACGTACCGCCGGAGTCGAGCTCGCTGCATGAGCCTTCGCTGGAGGGCGGGCGATCAAATCGAGATACGGCGAAGCGGTGCCCAACGAACCATCCGAGCCGAGCGAGCGGCGGAGGGCCGCTGCAAAATCCGATGCTCGGACAGCATTTCCATCTGCGAAGCGTAAGTTCGGGCGCAAGAAAAAGGTGTAGACCCTCCCGTCTCTTGATATGGTCCACCGTTTGGCGCCGTCGGGGCGAACCCGCAGTCGACCGTCCAGCCGCACCAATCCGCCATAAACAAGCGAGGAGAGGCTGATGGAGGTGGCATCCGAGGCCAGGGCAGGATCAAGCGTGGGAACGTCGGTCAGGCCGACCAAACCCCAGCGCAGAACCGTCGGCCGGGCGCGGTGGGCGCCGCTGGCCGAGGAGGTGCAGCCCGCTACCACAAGAGCGAGGACGAACAGAAGGAGGAGAGGTCGCATGCGGTGGCATTGTACCTCACTGCGGCGAGCGATCGTCTTCGCACCACAGGAACCGGACGCGGATCGTGGTATGATAATTCATCATACTATCGAGCAGGTGAGGACATGGCGAGCGCCAAGGTAGCCGTCACCATTGATGAGCGTCTACTGACCGAGGTAGATCGTTGGGTTGCCGCCGGCGAATTCCCAAACCGAAGTAAGGCGGTGCAGGCCGCGATACAGTGCCTCCAGCAGACACGAACCAAGCAATCGCGCTTGATCGCCGAGCTGGCCAAACTCGATCCGCGTGAAGAGCGGGAGCTTGCCGATGAGTGGCTTGAAGGCGAGGTTGCGTGGCAGGAATATTGAGAGGGGAGATCCGCTGGGCAGATTTGGCGCCAACCCGGGGTCATGAGCAAGGAGGTTCGCGACCAGTGCTGATTTTGAGCCATGATGTGTTCAATGAACGCTCAGGCACCGTTATTGCAATGCCTCTCACCAGTCAGTCGCAGCCAGCCGGCTATCCGCTCACCTGGCAGGTGCCTTTAAGCGTCCTGCCGAAACAGTCTTGGATCAAGATCTCCCAGGTGCGCACGCTCTCCACAGAAAGGTTGGGGGATCGACTTGGGCAACTTGCCGAGGACGATTTACGAGTGATTGTTGATGGATTGACCGAGCTTATCGGTTGACTTCAGCAGCACTGCTTTTCTGCTTCAGACAGCCAGTTGTCACCAAAAACGCGGAGGGCTTCGATTACCGGCAATGTTGCCGTGCCCTTGGAGGTCAGGCTGTACTCGACGCGAGGGGGAATTTCCCGGAAAGGCTCGCGGTGAATCAGGCCCTGGCTCTCCATTTCACGCAGCCGATCGACCAACGTGCGAGGGCTGATCCCGCCCGAGGTTTCTTCGAGCTCGGAGAAACGCATCGGTCCATCCGCCAGGTCTCGCAGGATAACGAGGGTCCAGCGGTCACCCAGGAGGCGGGCGGCATTGGCGATCGGGCAAACTGAAGCAGGGTGAGTCTTTAGGCGGCTCATTCGCTAGCATCTCCTATCATTCCTATGGTATAGCACTTTGCTATACTATTGGTAGTTACTATACACTTCATAGTGAAAAAGCTCGAAAGGAGCATACCCTGAATGGCGTATCCAGTTGCAATTTCGGACGCCTCGTTTGAGAAGGAGGTCGTCAACGCCGACAAGCCGGTCCTGGTCGACTTCTGGGCTGAGTGGTGCGGTCCCTGCCGCATGATTGCCCCCGTGTTAGAGAAGCTGGCCGAGGAGTACGCGGGAAGCCTGAAAATTGCCAAGCTCGACGTGGATAATAATCCAGAAGTCGCAGAGCAGTTCGAAGTCATGAGCATCCCGACCATGATCCTCTTCAAGGACGGCAAGCCGGTCGAGCGGATGGTTGGCTATGTCCCGCGGACGCGCTTGCTCAGCAAGCTCAAGCCGTATATCGGAACAGCCGCAACCGCCTAATTTCCGCTTCGTGGGATCAACCCGCCCCCGGTGGCCACTCTCACCGGGGACAATGTGTTCTTGTTGAGGCCGCTCGACCCTACATGCCAAAATGTCGCATGCCAGATTCACGCTGCTTGCTCGCGTTGCACGCCCATCCCGACGACGAGGTTTTTCGCACCGCCGGTATCTTTGCAAAATACGCTGACGCCGGCCATCGCGTGGTTGCTGTGTATGCAACCCGCGGAGAACTGGGCGAGATGCATGACCCGGATCTCGATCCGGAGGCGGCGCTACCACGCCTGGGCGAGATTCGAGAACAGGAAGTGCGCAACGCTTGCGCCCTCCTCGGCGTCACCGATGTGTATTTTCTTGGCTATCGGGATTCAGGGATGTCCGGCAGCGAAGCCAACAATGACCCGGCGGCTTTCATGAACGCTCCACTCCACGAAGCGGCAAGCCGGCTGTTTGAAATCATGAAGGAGACCGAGCCTCAAGTGGTCGTGAGCTACGACGAGCACGGCGAACAGGCCTATGGCCACCCGGACCACATCATGGTGAACCGCGTTGCCGTCGAAGCCTTTCGGCGGGCGCGGAGGGAGGCCTGGGGGCCACAAAAGCTTTACTACACGGCGAGCTCGCGCGAGGCCTTTCGCCGTTGGACCGAGGCCCTGAAAAAAGCCGGCCTCAAGATGCCCTGGATCGACGAGGGCGACTTTGACTTCGACGAGTACGGAACTCCGGAGTCCGAGATCACGGCTCACGTCGACATTGCTAAATACGTTTCCCTCAAGAAGCGAGCGCTGGCTGCCCACCGGACTCAGATCCGCTCGGATTTCTTCTATCTGTCGATACCGGATGAGGCGCTGACCGAGGCCGCCGGGGTGGAGTACTACCTGCGAGTGCATCCTCCGGCCCGTCCAGGCGAGCGGGAAGATGATCTCTTTGACGGGACGATGATCTCGACTCGGGTAGCATAACTGCTTCCACGCCCGGACAGTAGATAATGCGATAGTCTCATGACAGATCGGTACCGGGTTGAGAACGTCACCAAGGCTTACGGCGGTACGGTAGTTGCCAACGACGGGATCACCCTTGAGATCCAGGCGGGTGAAGTCTTTGGGCTGCTCGGGCCTAACGGCGCGGGGAAGTCGACCCTGGTCCAGCAGATGGTGGGTCTGATGCGGCCGGACAAAGGACGCATCTCTTACGGTGATCGAGCGGTCGCGCCGGGTGATACGTGGCTGAAGCGCCGGGTCGCCTTCCTCTCGCAACGTCCTCTGGCTCTGCTCGATCTGACGGTACGAGAGGCCATCGGCTATACCGGTAGATTGCGCGGGATGGCGGCGCAGTCTGCATCAGCCGAGGCCGGTGCGCTCATCGAGGAGCTCGATCTGGTCGATTGCGCCGACCGCGTGGTTGCCAGGCTCTCCGGCGGCCAGCACCGCCTGGTAGCTCTGGGATCGGCGCTGATCGGCGACGTGGAGACTCTTGTGCTGGATGAGCCGACCAACGAGCTGGACCCGGAGATGCGCCGACGCGTGTGGAGAGCGCTCAAAGACCGCTGCCACAGCCGAGGAACCACCGTGGTACTGGTGACGCACAATGCCCTGGAGGCGGAGCAGGTCATCGAACGGCTGGCTGTGCTCTCAGGCGGCCGGGTTATTGCACGGGGAACGCCAGGCGCGATCAAGGCACAGGTCGACTCGCGTATCCGTGTCGAGCTGACTTTTCGTGGCTATCCCGACGGAATGCTCGCAGCCCTCAGAGGGCTGGCCGAACTATCACGGCCGGCCTTGAATCGCGTCGTACTGACCGCTCCCCGCGATCAAACTCGCCGGCTCATCGACCAGGTCCTCCAGACCGTATCGCTCGACGAGCTGGACGATTTTCGGGTTCTGACCCCGACGCTGGAGGACGTGTACCTCCAGGTTGCCGCCCGGAGTACGCGGCAAGCAGCGCGAGAGCCGTCACCGTGACCGTCGTCGGCCGGCGAGCGGCGGCAGCTGTCTCGAGAGAAGAGGCGCATTCATCCGTCGCGGATCAATTCTGGGTACTGCTCCGTATGCAGCTCGCTCGCGTACGACTTGCCTGGCGACGCTACCTGATCGTCAGCAGCGCCATGCCGCTGGGAATAACTATTCTCTTGCGGGTCCGGGGACCTGCTCCTCAGAGTCAGGGATTACAGTTCGTAGCAGGCGACGTGGTGCTGGCCGTTGCCCTGTCGGCGCTCACCTTTCTGGCGCAACGCGTGGCGTGGATGAAGGCGAACCGGGCCTTCGATTACTACAATACGCTGCCTACGTCGACCATCCTCCTGCTCCTGGCCATCTTTGTCTCGTACTTCGCTTTTGCTATCCCGGGAATGATTGCGATTGCCGTCGTTGGAGGCTTGATTTATGGTCTTCCACTCAGCGCCAGCGTCGACATCCTGTGGGTGCTCCCCACGCTTTTCTGTGGTGGGATTGCGCTGGCCGGGCTCGGTGCGCTCATCGGCCTGGCGGGACGCGATGAACAGCTGGCCGGGACGTACGCGAATCTGGCGATGATGGCGGTCTTGTTTCTGGGAATTGTGCCAGAGAATGACTTTCCACAAGCGATGCGGGTGGTGCTGGGTATCATTCCATCGACGTATATGGTGGACAGTCTCAAGCTCGGTCTGGTTGGCTCGATTCGGCTCGGCGCGCTGAGCGTCGATCTCCTGGCCTGCGCGCTCTTCGCAGCAGTGGTAATGCTGGGCAGCGCGCGTGCCCTTCAGGTTCGATCAGAGTAGGCGCGATGGCTCTTCCGCCGGCGCTCGAGCTCCGTGGGATCGCCAAACTGTATGGCCCCACGGCAGCCCTCAAGGCCACCTCAATCCGTCTGGACGGTGGCGAGACGATGGCCTTGCTTGGACCGAACGGATCGGGGAAGACCACCCTGCTCAAAATCGTGGCAGGAGCGATCACTCCCACGCTGGGCAGCGGCTTCATTTTCGGCCGCGACATGTTGAACGATCGCCAGGCGCTCCGACCCGAGGTTGGGCTCCTTGCCGCCGAGAACTACCTCTACGAGGATCTTACCGCTGAAGAGAATTTGCGGTTCATTCTCACCATGGCGGGAAGCAGACCGGTGGGTGAGACCCTCCTCCGAGCGCTGGAGGAAGTCAGCCTGGCGGGGCACGCCGGTGAGAGAGTCCGCACATTTTCCGGGGGAATGAAGCGGCGGTTGGCGATTGCCAGAATACTGTTGCTGCGCCCCCGCCTCCTGCTGCTCGACGAACCATACAACAGCCTGGACGCCGATGGACTCGAGCTGATGGATTCGTCGGTGCGCAATCATGCTCGGAAAGGTGGCGCGGTTATGCTGGCGACCCACGATGCCGAGCGCGGGCTGGCTCTGGCGGATAGCGTGGCGGTGCTGGAGCGAGGCGCCCTGGCCTATGTTGGACCGGTGCAAGGCTACCGAGTTGAGCATGCCCACTACGTGGGCTGAGCAAGCCTGGGCGGTCGCTCGCAAGGACGTTCTCCTCGAGCTTCGGAGCCGCACCAACTTCAATGCCATGCTGTTCTTTGCCGGCATGGTTCTGCTCATCTTTAGCTTTGCGCTCGGCCCCGATCCTTCCACGCTGCGATCCGCATCCGGAGGGCTGCTCTGGCTGGCATTCGTCTTCGCCGGAGTGCTCGCTTTCGGACACGCCTACCAGCTGGAGGCGGAAAATAGCGCCTTCGAAGGCTTGCTCCTGGTGGCGCAAAACCGCAGCGCCATTTACGCGGGCAAGCTGCTGGGCACGGTGGCAGTCATGCTGGTCATCGAGGCCGTCATCCTGCCGCTGATGGCCGTTCTTTATAATCTCGATCTCTGGGGATCGATCTTCGCGCTGGCAGGCATCGCAGCGCTGGGAACGCTCGGCTTTGCCTCGATCGGCGCGCTCTACGGGGCGCTCACCATGTCCTTGCGCGCGCGAGAAGTGTTGCTTCCGCTGCTGCTTCTCCCCGTAACGGTTCCGGTCATTCTGGGTGCGGTCAAGGCGACCACCTACGTGTTACCTGGCCAGCACGGCGATCTGTTTCTCTGGCTGGAGCTACTCTGCGCCTTCGACGTCATCTTCATCTCCGCCGGCATCTTGATCTACGAGTACGCCGTAGGTGAGTAAGAACTCTCCCCTCCCAGGCGGCATGCCGACAGGGTAGGAACGAAGTGTCTCGTAGGGGCGATCCCCCGTGATCGCCCGTTGCCTCCCTGCCACGGTCCTGGTTGCGGGGATCAACCTCCCCGTGCCGGCCCACCGTGGCTCAGCCCGAGGTGGTGGCCTCCGCATAGTGGCCTGCCGTGCCCGCCTCATTTGCGGCATGCGGTGGGCGGGCGCAGCGTCATGGTGGACTGGAGCGCGACCGGATGGCGACACGAGCCAGAGATGGAAGCGGATGTCAGGGGTCCGCTTGCTCCTGGTCGCCGCGGAGCTTTTGCTGCAGCCGGAGCCATAGAATTTCTTCCATGTCTCGCGCCTTAGCCTTCTCTTCGTCGGAGTTCGCTGCGGGAAGCAGCTCGGCGATTGCCGCCAGCGCCTCCTCAAACGTGGAAAAGGTGGTGCCACGCTCCTTCTCAAAGTCCTTCCCGCTCAGGTAGGCGATCTTCCAGCCATCCTGCACCGGCATGATCATGGCGGCCGTACCACGCTGATAGGCCCGCAGCTCGTGGACGCTGTAGGGGATTTCGAGCTCCCCCTCCGAACCTCGATCCGCGGCAATGTCCACTGTCGTTGCTCCCCCCTTCCTCAACTGCACGGTCGATCTACCGTACACTGCTTGCACTCTGACATGGACGGCGGATTCTGTCAACTCCTTCGCGGCAGCGCCGAATCCTGCACGACGGATAGATGCCGGATCAGAGAAAGAGGGAACCAGGGTGTTACATCGCAGCGGCCGCGACGTTCTCTATACATAAGTACCTGTGATTCCACAGAACGACACAGCGGTGGACGCCGATGGGCGACAGGAAGCGGCCGTGGCAGCGGCAGACCGGCAGAATGAATCCGACGCTGTTGCGGCAGATCCCGCTGTTTGAGGGAATGTCCGACGGTGACCTGGCGACCCTTTCCCGAGTGGCCACGTGGCGCCTGTACCAGCGTGGTGAGGAGATCATCGAGGCGAGCAATGCCCGAGGGAACGTGTTCATCCTCGTCGAGGGCGCAGCCTCTGTCGGCGCCGCACTGCCCGATCGAGCCGAGGTTGATGTCTTCTCCCTCTCCGCCGGCAACGTGATCGACCTCGACGATTTGCCATCTGCGGTGGCAGACGTTGTGTATGCAGTCGTGACGAGTGACGAAGCGGTGATCTGCCGGCTCCCGCGGGAGGCGCTGCATCGGACTCTGTTTGCGAAGTTGCCGGGGCCCGCACTGCTGGATGCCCAGCTCAGAAAGCGTCTGGCGGAGCTCGCGCTTCTGTTCGTGGAGTTTGCCTTCTACGATGCCCCGAAGCGCCTCGAGCATGCGCTGGCGCTGCGGGCTGAAGCGGATCCGGAGCATATGGTGTGGGACACCCACGCCGAGCTTGGCCGCAAGATCGGCATCCGGCGAGAGGACGTGACGAAGCTGCTCAAACCCTTGAAGGCTCGGGGGCTCATCGACTATGAGCAGCACCGGCGCGGGATCCAGGTGCTGAAGTTGGAGAAGCTCGCGCGCAGGGAGTAGCCGGAGCAGCTTCTCATGTGGAACCTTCCACATTGCGGATGTGGAGATTTCCACATTGCTAATGTGGCGTTATCCACTTCCCTACGGACCTCTCAAGGAGTAGAGTAGCCAAGTAGGCAACCTGTAACAGTACGCAAACTCCGGCGGAACCAGTGATTCGGCGAGGGCCGTAATGGCGTAACTGGAAAATCAGAGACGCCTAGCGAGGAAGGAGTACAACAATGGCATCAGCTACTGGCGCAATCCTGGTAGAGGATGCGTGCGGTACATGCAGCAAGTACTGCGGCACAGGATGCAATTTGAACTCGTTTCTCTGTGCTTGGCCGAATCATAATTCATGTTCAGGTGTGATGTATTGTAGAGATAAACCGAACCAAGCATGGGGTGGTTATTGTAACTACTCAGTGACGTTTGACGGTCCGTGTGCAATCGCGTCGCCCAGTTGCTGTATTCAAGACTGCGGGCCAGCTCAAGCACAGGGATACACTGCATGCTGCCAACCTGCCTACCGCACTGCCATTGCCTGTATGACCGTCGCTGCTATGCAGTATCTCTGCAACTACTGCAATCCCTACCCCGGCGGCTGCGGAATAGTCTACGGCACCGGTACGCCTAATTTGATTTCGTGTTGATGAAACGTTGTAGTTATGACGGAAGGTAATAGCATGAAGGAGATAACGCGGTCTCATACGAGAAGGTCATTCCTTACTCGGCTAGCCGCCGGATCTAGCGCAGTTGCGTTAGGGGGGGTTTTGGGTCAGCCAGATAGCATTCTCGCTGCAAACGATCCACAGAACGCTCTGGCGCTGGATCCCAACTTTATAGCAGGCACGTTGGTTCGCTATACCAACAGGCAGATCGAGGTCTACGCGGAAGGTTATGGACCACCTGTTGCTGTGCGCTTGACTGAACAAACTCAAATTTGTTGCAGGCATCTCCATTGTGACTGTCCGGTGGACGCGCTGAAAATTGGTGATCGGGTAGATGTATCGACGTATAGTGGCCTGAACGGAAGGCGAATAGCCCGGTGGTTGAATGCGAATTTTATCGCGACTATCGGGATGATTAGTGCGATGCGTGGGAATGTTGTGTATGTTGAAGGCATGCCGGGAATGTACGATCGGCCGTCAAGAGAGTTGACTATCATGCCATACACACTGGTAACTACAAAAGGTGGTCAGCACGAAGGACGCTCTGATTTGCTGAACGTGGGCGATATGATTCACTACACGGCTTTGGCCGACGAGCCGGACATGGACGTGCTGAAGTGTAGGGGAGGCTCGGTGTGCGTTCTGTATCCGGAGGGTTCCTGATGCCAGACCTTAGAAGAATACACTCTACACATCCTTGAGGGGAGGGTGGGTCTCGGCCGGGTGCCGATCTGTATGGTGTCGAGCGCGAGCTGATGGTGAAACTCCTGCGTGCGGTAACCACTTCGTTGCTCTACCCAAGGATTCGTGGCGAGCTGCAATCGCGGACACCAGACGACGTCTGGTATGAGCCAGAGCGGGGGTGGATGATAGTCTTTCCCCTCAATAAACTGGGAGTGGAACGGCTCATCCTCTGTGTGGTTCAGCCACCCTCGGGACAGGGAAGGGCTGAGCTGGTAAAGGCGCTTTTAGTAGAACGGAACAACGGGGGGATACAGACTGAGCTGCTGAGTACTGGTTAGGTTGAAGGTGGGAGGCGCGAGCGGATAAAACTGGGATTGAATAGTTTGAGGCAGAGCCACGCGCGGGGCAATGGAGATGAAGCATTCAGCTGTAGTGGGAGCGGTCATGAGCGGTGTGCTGTGCTGGACCGCCGCTGCAGCGGCGCCGGAAGTTCCTCCAGCAGCCGCAATCCTTGCTCACCGTCTGCAGATTGGCGGCGGAGCCGTTGTGGGAAATCAACCAGGTGGTCAAGGTGGGCCTTGGGCCATTTGGCTAAGAATACCGCGAGGGTCCGTGAAGTCTGCCAACGGCTATCTCACAATTCCACCGATTGGTCAGGCGCTGAGCGCTGGCACGCGTGGAGCAAGAGGAGCGTTCCACTACTACTATCCGGGGTCGGTGCCGAGTGGTCGCGACGTGCTTCACGGCAGAGCTGTAACATCGGTCCAAGCGCTAACGATAGCGCGCAGCTGGTTGAGACGCGCAGGCGTTGCTACTCCGCGCGGGATGCTTCGCATAGCCACGGGCGGAAACGCAACCGTTACCTGGCTCTGCTGTTTCAAGGCGGCGCTAGCCGTCGTGTCCTGGGGAGAAGCGCAGGATCAATCCGGACGGATCAATGCCTCTGCTGAGGTGGATGTTGCTAATGGAGGTACCGTGGTGCAAGCCGATGTACACCCTGGAACCATCATCGGCCCGCATCTTGCAGACGAGGGGCTCAGTTCGCCTTGTCCTGGGCGCACCAGGCAGGATAACAACGGAGTCGCTGTTGGCCCCTGGTGTTTCTACTATCCGGCTGCGGCTAACCTCCAGATGATAGATTCGATCGGCGCGCACCTAACCTGGGCCAGTGATCCCAGATACACGGCGTGGTCCTTCGACCATGGATCTCGACTGAGGGTGAACGATCGCGGACCACTCCACGTTGTCACGGTAACCCCAGACCGAGCAGTGTACTGGGTTCGGGAAAGGGCTGCAACCTATCGGCTCACACTGGTTCCTGCATTTCCGGGCCTTGTTGACTCAGTGTGGGAACTGACCGATGTGGGACGACTGTAGGAGCTGGTCCAAAAGTGGACGCGGAGCGCGGGAGAGCCGGGATAAGAGCGCTTCAGCTTGGGAAGCTGGCCGCATCCGGCGCAGTGATCGGCGCAATGCTCGCGGTTGCCGTGGAAACGGGGCCGCGTGGCGGGCTGTCGAGCGCAGGGATGCTGGCCTTTGTTTACACCTTGGACTGGATGTACCGCCACCGTTCCGAACAGTGAGGAGGGCTGGAGAGTACCCAGCCGTGGCCCAGGGCTCGACGTTCGGGCCAGCAAAGGGCTACGGGTACCCCGCCAGAGGCCCGGGTGCCTGCAAGGGTGGCCGCTTCCGAAGCTGTGTCCTCTGGAAGGCATTGTCCTCTGCGGTAGGGAGGCAGCGGGCGACCATGCTCAGCGGGCACCCAAGCCTTCGGCGGGGTACCCGGGAGCAGAGCTCCGGCCCGCGGAAGGGATCGCCCCTACAAAACCTGGAGCGACGACAGAGGGATCACCCCTACAAGATTGGGTGGGCCGGGCAGGCTAGCGCTGGTGGAGAACCATCCGCATGCCGTGGGCGGGCCGCAGCGTCATGGCGGGCTGGGGCACCACCGGATAGTCGGGAACGAGCGAGAGATGGAAGCGTTGCACGATCATCGCCAGCAGGAGGATGGCCTCCATCATGGCAAAGGAGGAGCCGATGCAGAGGTGTCCGCCGCCGCCGAACGGAAAGTACGCGAATTTTGGCCGATGTCTGGCCGCATCGGCATTCCAGCGATCGGGCTCAAATTGGTCCGGGCGCTCGAAGTAGCGTGGATCGCGGTGCATGACCCACTGGCTCATGGCCACGTACATGCCGGCCTCGATGCGATATCCGTCCATGGAACAGTCCTTCATCGCATCCCGTATTAGACCCCAGGCCGGAGGGTAGAGACGCATAGCCTCCATCACCACCCTCTCGGTGTAGCCTAGCTTCGGCCGGTCCTCGGCGGTCGGGTCGCGTCTGCCGAGCTCGGTCTCGATCTCGGTCAGGAGCCTGGCCTCCACCTCTGGATGCTGGGAGAGCAGGTACAGCGCCCAGGTCAGCGCCAGAGCGGTGGTCTCATGACCGGCCAGAAAAAGTGTCATCACTTCGTCTCGTAGCTGCTTATTGGTCATGCGAGTGCCGTCCTCGTCCTGCGCCTGGAGAAACAGTGAGAGCAAATCGTCTGCCTGCTCCCGGCCGGCTCGCCGCTGCTCGATCACGCGATAGACGATCCCGTCCAGGCGACGCACTGCAACCCGCAGTCGGAGATTTGCCGGCGTCGGCAGAATGTCCGGCGGCAGGATTGTGCTGTTCAGGCGGGCGGCGAAGGTCTGCTGCACGATGGCCGCGGCTGCGGCGACTTTACGGACCTCTCCGGCCGCATCTGCGCCAAAAAGGACGCTGGATACGATCTGCAGCGTGACCCGCATCATCTCCTGGTGCACGTCCCGTACCTCGCCGTCCCGCCATACATCGAGCATCTGCTCCGTGTATGCCGTCATCGCGCTCGCATAGGCCGAAATCCTCTCGCGGTGGAAGGCGGGCTGGGCAAGGCGCCGCTGCCGCAGCCAGAGCTCGCCGCCGCTGCTGAGCAACCCGTTTCCCATCAACAGCCGGTTGAGTCTCGCGACGTAATACCTGGCAAAGTTCTGGCTGTTCGTAACCAGGACATATTCGATGTACTCGGGTCTGTTTAGGAGTACGCCACGCCTGGGACCGGCGCGCAGCGGTACGATGTCACCGTACTCACGGGCGCAGGCGGAAAGGAAGCCGAGGGGATCGCGGCGATACTCCGGTAGAATGCCTCGGATGAGGTGGCGCTTCGGGCCTGGGAGCGACTTCCATGTCCGAGCCGGCGCCGCAACGCTCGACACGCCTCCGCCAACCTGACTACCGTCCGGTGCGTGGTCCTGCATATCGGGCTGCGCCATTTCCGTCCTCATCGCCTTCACCGTACACGACGCCGTGCAGAGCTTCAAGCGATTCCAGGTTTCGACGCACGGATGCAACGACATCACGGTGGCTGTAAGGAGGCGTCCGGGCGCGAAATATCGGGTACTCTTTGGATGACGCCTTCACACGGTTCGCGTCAAGTGCGGTGGAGACCACTTCGACGGTTCATATGCACCATAGTGGTCAGAAAGGGGCGCAGCATGATCAGGGAGCGACACCAAATTTATAGCCGACTATTTCTGAGTCTCCTGGCAGCGATGGCGCTGAGCCAGCTGTCCAAGCCGACCATGACAGCGCTCGCGGGCATGGCAAGGCACGCAGACCGCTACACGTCCCCAAAATCCATAGTTTTGACGGTCCACGATCTGCCTGCGGGGTTCGGGACCGGGTTCACCCAGAGTGCCACGACGGTGACCAACGCCCAGGTCGCCTCGGTTGAAGGCGTATCGCTAGCGACCATGAATCGATACCGAATTACGGGCTATCAAACCTCGTTCTTACGAAAGGTGAGGAAGGGGATGGTGTCTGTGGCCGATTCCATCGGCGTGTACAAGTCGGCGAGCGCGGCCCACTGGCAATATGGCAAGTTCACGGCGATCTACAAGGTGCCGTCTGGCAGCCAGAGCGTCTCGATGGCCGGGATCGGCGATGAAGCACGAGGCTATATGTTGTCCGCCCGGAGCCCCGGGTTCCCCCTCTCCGCAGCTAATATGTACATTCGCCGTGGTCGATATACGGCGCGCGTGGACTCATTCTCTTTTGGTCCTCAGCGCGTCGCGGATCTGATTCGAGTTGCTCAGCTGCTCGATCAGCGCATGCGCAAAGCTCGATAGCTTCATGAGCATCCGGATTGAAGGTCCCAGATGCGTACGGAGCCACCAAGGGGCCGCCGCTTTTCCCTTTGTGTGCCCTTGCAGGACATCTTGCTGCCGTGCACACAGTAGGCCCGGCGACCGTTCTCAAACCGCATTGGTTTCTAATCTGCGCCTGCGGCTGCATGGGAGGCAGAATGCGCTACGGGGCTGGTCCCGTCTCCGGCAGACTCGCTTCTCGCCCGATCGGCTCCGTGGCCGGGATCCGGCGGTGTCTCCAGGGGCTGCAGGGGCCGCGGCCCACGACGGCGGTGCACTGCTCGCTCCAGCGCCGCACGATCCTTGCGTGACAGCTTCAAGGCGTGGACCAAGAGCTCGACGGTCCGCCTCCGGGGTGCCCTCTTTAGGCCCCGCTCCAGGTCGCTGATACCGCGGGCGCTGAGGCCTGATCGCACGGCCAGCTCCTCCTGCGTGAGTCCCCGGGTGACGCGGTGTTGCTTGAGCTGTTGGGCAAAGCTTCGTTCTCCATTGGCAGTCATTGGTCTTCTCCCCCCGCGTTACATCTTTAACCCGCCTCAACAGAATTGCAGGCTCGAGGTGTGAATCTCCAATCCCACTCGCCGAGTCACGGTTTCCATGTCGCCATGTCCGCTCAGGCCAGCTTTTTCCAGTTTACTCCACCAAAGCAGTACCAGAGATGGCCGCCGCTATCGACGAAGAGGTCCCCGGTTTCGCCCGACGTCGGATGGGGCGTGCTTGCCGGCGTCAGCCGGACCTGCGCCGCTCCGCCGGCGAAGACGCCGCCGCGACCGGTGCCGCCGCTGCCGTTGACCCCAGCGCCGCTGCCACTGGTGCCGATCACGCCCGTCCCGGTACCGCTCGCCTCACCCAGAACCCCAGGGGCGCCGGTTCCGTGGATGCTGATGGCGTAGACGCCGAAGCCGCCGGCGCCGCTCGCGAGGCTGCCGAGCCCGGCGCCGCCGTCAGCGACATTCTCACCATAGACGCCTGGGCTAGAGCTGCTGTTGGCGCTGCCTTTGACTCTACTGCTTGGAGCGAAGAGGGTTGAGGCCGCGCCCTTTCCGAGCCCATAGACCCCGATGGAGCCGCTGCCGGAAACGCCGGTACCCTGAGAACTGACACCCTGCACTCCGGGGCCTGTGTTGGCGTTCTCACCCCAGACGCCGGCGGCAGAGGTGCTGTCAGCGCTGCCTTTGACTCCGCTGCCAGAGCCAGTCTCCGACGGGGCCTGATTGTTGGTCCCATATACCCCGAAAGAGCCGGAGACCGTGCTGCCCGCCACGCCGGTACCGGAAGGGCAGTTACCGAAGACTCCGTTGACGGCGCCGTCACCCTCGATACCGGTTCCGTTCTGGCTGGTGGCTAAGATCCCCAGACTCGGGATAATCCCAGTCGGACTCGAGTCCGTGGCCAACACGGCAGGCGTGCTGATCGAACTGGTGCTGGCTGAAATGGGCCCCGTGAAGGTCGTCGGACCCTCGGTTCCATCGGCCTGGGCCGTGCCCGTGTTCTTTTCGAGCAGCATGCCCGCTCCAACGGTGGCCGCGGCAGCTCCGAGCACGCCCTTCAGCATTCCTCGCCGGCTCGTTCGCCTGGGCAGACGCCGGGTGCCTCTGCTCTGGCTGTCTCCATCCGCCGGATCTGTGGCCTGGGTCTCCTTCTCCCCTCGCTGTCGCTCCAGGTCGGCCTGCAGCATCTCTAGCTGCGACCGCTGCTCCTGGACCAGCGCCCATAGCTCGTCGATGCTTGCCGGCGGCTGCTCATTCCTGACCTGTTCCGCTTTGATGCTCATCGTGTCGTCCTTTCCCTCCTTGCGCTTTTCGCCGAAGCGCAGGCTTGCTCCGTGCCTAGAGCGGTTAGTAGAGGCATTGAGCCGGGCGGACAAGCCGGAGACAGAGCAACCCGGCTACATATGGCTCACTGCCTACGACAATCGCTCGATGGTGTCCAGTCTGCACCTCGCGGGCCAGAAAGACCACACACAACTCACACCATCGGCCCACACGATGTGCGACAAGCGCCAACGATGGCCCAGTCCTGATGGACGGTGGTATCATCTGTCAAGCAAGGGGGCTGAATCCTCCTGGCAGAGCGGCAATGGCCCCCTGGGAAGAGCAGCGGTCGTGGCAACCACTTCGCACCCGACCTTTGGGGCGCTTCTCAAACGCTACCGTCTCGCCGCCGGCCTGACCCAGGAGGAGCTGGCCGAGCACGCCAACTTGAGCGTGCGGGCGATCAGCGATCTCGAGCGCGGTCTCAAGACGACACCCCGTCGAGACACGGTGGAGCTGCTGGCTGAGGCGCTGGGGCTGTCGGAGGAGGATCGTGCTGCCCTTGGGGCGATGGTATTTCGGCGGCGCGGGCCATCTCCCTCGTATCTGCTGTCCGAACCGTCCCTGGCCGGCGCTGAGTCACCGCCGTTGGTGGGCCGCAGCACGGAGCTGACGGCGCTGGACGGGCACCTGGGAGGAGCCGGACCGCCGGTGCTGCTGCTGGCCGGCGAACCGGGTATCGGCAAGACGCGCCTGCTGCAGGAGACATGCCGGCGGGCGGGGATGCAGGGATTGAGTGTGATCCAGGGGGGATGCCAGCGACGCCGGGGACAGGAGCCCTATGCCCCGCTGCTGGAGGCGCTGGCCCGTCATGTGCGCAGCCTGGCCCGTGCTCAGCTGCTGGCCGCCTTGCGGGACTGCGGCTGGCTGGTGAGTCTGCTGCCGGAGCTGACCCAGACGCTCGGCGAGCCACTGCCTGCGCTGCCAGCGGAGCAAGAGCGCCGGCTAGTGTTCGGGGCAGTGGTCCGGTTCCTCGCGCGGACGGCAGGACCAGCGGGCGCCTTGCTGGTGCTCGACGATCTGCAGTGGGCGGGTGCTGATGCTCTGGACCTGCTCAGCACGCTGGCGGAGTCCGCGGCCGAGCTGCCGCTGCGCATAGTGGGCGCCTACCGGGATACGGAGCTATTGCCACGGGACCCCTTTGCCGCCACACTCGCCGACCTGGCTCGTGCCGGTCTGGCCACGGAGCTGGCCGTGGGCCCGCTTACGCCTCAGGAGGCAGAGCTGCTGCTGGAGAGTCTGCTGGAGGAGCGGGAAGGCGCCAAACTCGAGCAGGGGATCCTGCAGCGGGCCGGTGGGGTGCCCTTCTACCTGGTGAGTTATGCGCATGCCCTGCGCTCGAGAGATAGGGAGAGCGCCCCGGAAGAGGCGGTGCCCTGGGACCTGAAGCAGAGTCTGCGGCAGCGGATGGCAGGGCTGCCGGAGGCGGGGCAGGTGGTGCTGGCGGCAGCGGCGGTCATAGGACGGACCGTGCGGTATGAGCTGCTGGCCCGGGTGGTAGACCAACCGGAGGATCGGGTGCTGGTGGGACTGGAAGCAGCCTGCCGGGCGCGACTGCTGGTGGAGGAGGCAGAGCAGACCTACCGATTCGCGCACGACGTGATTCGGGAGGGAGTGGAGGCGGACCTGGGTGCAGCACGCCGGAGTGCACTCCATCGGCGCATTGCGGAGGCGCTGGCAGGTCTGCCGGGGGAGCCATCAGTCGAGGCGCTGGCCTATCATTTCACACGTGGTGGAGAGCGGGAGAAGGCCGCGTTGTGGTTGGAGCGAGCGGGCGACCGGGCCCGGGCCATGCACGCCAACGCTGCCGCGGAGGAGTATTACCGAAAGCTGGTGGAGTGCCTGGAGGATCTAGGGCGGAGGGCAGACGAAGCCCGGGGGCGCGAGAAGCTGGGCGGGATGCTTGCGACCATGGCGCGCTACGACGAGGCGCTCGAGGAGCTCGAGCAGTCGGCGCAGGGTTACAAGGTCGCCCACGATCTAGAAGGGTTGGGCCGGGCCACGGCGCACATCGGACGCGCCCACGCCTTCAGAGGCACGCCTGATGAAGGGGCGGCACGCCTGCAGGAACTGTTGGAGCTCCTGGAAGGACAGGGCCCGTCGGCCGCCCTGGCAGGGCTCTATACGCAGCTGGCCCTTCTCTGCCACTTTGGCGCCAGGTACGAGGACCAGCTGGTCGCTGCTGAGCGAGCAGTGGAGCTTGCGGCTCAGGTGGAAGATCTTCGGAGCCAGATTGCGGCCGAGGATCACCGTGGCCTGGCCCTGACCTACCTGGGGCGTACGGACGAGGCAGACCGTGTGCTACGGAGGGCGCTCCAGCTCGCCGAGGCGGTCGACGACCACGTCTCCCTCCCTCCGATCCTCGGGCATTTGAGTCTCCTCCATCTGCCAACAGGAGACTTTGACGCAGGTGGGGCGTACGCGAGGCGTGCGGTTGAAGCGGCCGAACGCCTGGGCGACCCGGCCCAGGTGTCTGTCTGGACGACCGCCGTCGGGCTCCATTCGTTCCTCATTGGCGACTGGCACGAGGCCCGCCGGAAGTACGAAGCGTCCATCAGCCTGAACCGCGGAGTAGGTGACCACGCTCTCTCTGCCTATGCCCTCTTCGCGTTGGGATGGCTCGACATCGCCGAAGGTGCATGGGATGAGGCGTCCCGCTTGCTGCAGCAGAGCATTCACATAGGTGAGCGCACCGGCAATCTGCAGGCGCGGCGATGGGCCTCCGGTTGCCTCGCTGAGCTTGACGTGTTGGAAGGACGTCCGGCCGTGGCACTTTCCCGCCTCATTCCACTGCTCGATCGCCCTGGCCTGCAGGAATGGGATGTGAATCCGCTCCTTCCACGCCTGGCCTGGGCCTATCTCGAAGCCGGAGCAGTGGAGGACGCCCGGAGGCTGACAATGCAAACGGTCGAGCGTCTGCGGGCTCAGCGCTCCCATATTTGGCTCGCGGACGCGCTGAACGCGCAGGGGGTCATCATGGCCCGCACCGGGCGCGGAGAGGAAGCCCGCAGCGCCTTCGAGGAGGCCGTGGCTCTATGTCATGCAATGCCCTACCCATACGCTGAGGTCCGGGTGCTCTACGAGTATGGTAGGATGCACGCCCTTCGAGGAGAAGAGGAGCCCGCCTGTCAGCGGCTGGAGGAGGCACTTGCGATCTCCCGGCGGCTGAGGGCACGCCCCTACATTGAGCGGACGGAACAGGCCCTGGCGGCGCTTGACCGGGTTCACTGATCACTGCACGGCAATCTGCAGTTGAGCGCCTGATTGGGGACCCATCCGTTGGGCGTCCCAACCTGCCGCAGCGGGCTCACCGGCCGCAGCTGCATGTGGTTCGGTGCATCTTTGTCGACGTGTGCCCAATCGTGTGGATCAATCGTGTGGATTGTGTGTGGTCATCGGTTCGACGAAGGTGCACACTGGACATTGACAGAGGCACACGGTCGGCCCGGCATCGGCATGGAGAGCATCAATGCGCTCGGCTCCGGGCCTGCGCGCAGGAGGAAGAAGAGTATGAATCCCAGCAGCACAACCTATTGGCAACGCATCGTGGCGATGGTTAGCATCGTCTTGGTGCTAATCGCGATGGTTCCGTGGGGCGTAGCACAGGCACGCACAACCACGCGGCCCATGTCGGATTTCGTCACTGCCCAGCATACGATGAGCTTCGCCTATGCAAAGCTGGACGTGCCGATAGCGGGAGTGGCCGGCGGCCAAGACTTCGTCTTTGTCGGCGAACCGCTCAATGGCAGTGTCATCGTGCTATCGAGGGTCACGGGGAAGCAGATCAGTGTGCTGCCACCGCCTCCGAATGGATTCGTGCTGCCGTTCATCATACACGCGCTCGGGCAGGATCGGGTGGCAATCCTCGACGCGGGTGGGCTACCCCAGCCAAAGCCCTTCGTCCCGGCGAGCCCGGTCATCTACGAGTACACGTACAGCGTCAGCCCGGATCATGGGTTCTCGGCGCGCCTGGTTCGTACGGTGAGCTTCGCCAGCGTGCTGATTGGCTTCGCCGAAGACTTCGTTGCACTGGACGACGGCCGGTTCCTGGTGTCCGACTCGGTGCTGGGGAGCATTTGGGTCGTCCAGCCCGACGGGACGATCACGCCGGGCATCGTCCCGAAGAGCTTCGACCCGCAAGATTTCATCCCGACGCTGGCTTTGTGCCCGACGATGCCCGAGATCACTGTGAACGGCTATCCGTTCCTGTTCTCGGGATCGACGCTGCCTGGGGTGACGCCCCTGGCCGTGCGCGGCGGGATGGTGTACTACTATTCGCCGTGCGCGCGCGGGATATACGCCTTTCCGCTCGCGATCCTGTCCGATGACCGCCTGCCATATCAACGAGCGGCGGACATCCACCTCGTCGCGCCGACCCCGTCGGACGTGGAAGTTGAGGAGCTTCTCGACTTCAGCTTCAATCCCTTCAACCCATTAGATCACTACCTCTACGCCGCCGATCCCCTGGAGCTACGCGTCATTCGCATCGACCTCGCGACCGGCGCGCGCCACGTGGTTGCTGCCGGCCCAGAACTCTTTGACTTTCCCTCCTCGTTGGGCTTCTTGCCGCCCATTGGAGGCGTGTCGGAGCTCCTGGTCGTTTCGAACCAGCAGGAGCGGACGCCTCTCACGAATGACGCGGTGTCGCAAACCACCTTCCACCTCCCCTTCATCGTCGCGAAGGTGCTCATTACGCCCTGAACCTCATCCGAGCGGCACGAAGTTCCACTTCACGGCAACGATCCTCATCAAGGGAGGCGATTGCAAGAAGGAGAACACCCTGCGATCGCCCGGCCGGTTCGCTCGATGTCGGGTACCGCTCCCAGACGTCGAAAGATTCTCAGCGCCTCGTGGAGGGACGTGCTGGCCATGACCTGGCGTTGGCCGGCATCTCCTCCACCGGCCTCTCGCAGGTGCATCAGTCCCCGCTCGTAGAGGATGCGTGCCTTGGCATAGGGATGCGGCATGGCCTCTGCGAGCGCCAACGCTTGCCTGAGCGCACTCTCCGCTTCGTCGTACCGGTCCAGATGGACGGAGACCGCCGCCTGGACCAGGAGAGCCTCGCACAAATCGAGACCGTTATCCCGAGTCGTGGCCAGCTCTTTCGCTTTGGTACAGGCGTCTGCCGCCTGGCTCCCCTGACCGCTCTCCAGGTAGGCACGCGCCAGTGCACTCAGCGTGGCCGGATGGTTCTCCTCCTGGGCCAGCTGCTGAAGGCGGCGACGAGCCTCGTGCGGGCGACCGTCCAGCAGGTCACGGTGCGAAAGCAGCCGCCGCGCGTGCCGGGCGATGTGATGATCGCCCGCCCGCTGCGCATCGGCCAGGCACGTCTCGAGATAGCGACCTGCTTCATCCTGGTTTCCCGCACCTAGCTCCAGCTGGGCGAGACCCAACAGGGCGAAGGCAGCCAGATGCCGATCCACCAGGACGTGAGCCAGCTCGGCCGCCCGGCTCAACTGGAGACGAGCTTGCTGCCAATCTCCAAGGAGGAACAGGATCTCGCCAAGCGGCGCCATGGTGCCGACGAGCCAGGCGGGGTCGCCCGCTTGTTCCGCTACCTGGACGAGCCGTGCGAGGATAGCGCGGCATGGCTCGAACTCACCTGCCAGCTTCAGCAGCTCAGCGAGGACGCCCGAGCCCAGGATTCGGGTCCGGTAATCGCCGGCCGACTCGATCTGCGGCGTGACCTCTTCCAGGACGCGGCGGGCCTCCTCCGGATAGCCGAGCGCCATCAGAATCATGCCACGCCGCACTCCAGCTCTGGCGAGTATGCCATCGTCTCCTAGCTCCCGCGCCAGCTGGGACGCACGCTCGATGTGAGCCAGGTATTCGCGGGGATCTCTGCCGGTGTCGCGCTGGGGAGCCAGGGCGAGGTGCAGGGCGGCAAGGGCGGGCGACGATCCTTGCTTCTCCAGTCGCGCCAGAACCGACAGCGCGCGCGCTCGCCCCTCCTCCAGTGCACCACGCTCCACCTGGATCTCGGCGATTCTCGCCGTCACCCTCCCCTCGCCCTCCAGATCGCCCAGCACCTGGTAGAGCGTCAAGGCTCGCTCAAACGCATCGAAGGCCTCACCGAGGCGTCCTGTCGATCGAAGCGCACCGGCCAGCTTCTCCAGCGCCAGGGCAGCTTGGGCGTCGCTCCCCATGCCATGCGCCAGGTCCAGCGCCAGGCGATAGTGGCCCTCGGCCTCGCCGTGTGCGAAGACCGCTGCCGCTCCGTCGCCGGCGAGGAGAACAGCAGGGAGCGCCCGCTCCTCTGCGCCCCCCTGCAGGAAGTGCCAGGCTACCTCGGCCGCTCGGGTTGACACCCCGCCGGCACTCTCCATCGCTTCTCCGGCTGCCAGGTGCAGGCGTCTCTTCTTGCGCGGCGAAAGGTCGGCAAGCAACGCGCTGTGCGTCAGGGCATGATCAAAGCCGTATTCATCGGCGTCGAGTAGACGCACCAACCCGATGGCGTCCGCCGCCTCGAGCGCCTCCTCAACCTCATCCTCTGTGCGGCCGCTCATCCCTCGCAGGTCGCCAAAGCTAAACCGGTGCCCTAGCACGCTCGCCTCGTGCAGGATCTCCTGCGCCTGGTCGCCCAGATACGAGAAGCGGTGCCGGATGACCGATCGGATGGTCTCCGGCAGGACCGGCGCTTCCGGCGACCTGTAGCTCCATCCGGAGCCCTGCCGCTCGAGATCGCCCCGCTCCAGCATCGATCGCAGGAGATGCTGAATGAAGAAGGGGTTGCCGTCGGTGAGACGGTACACAGTCTCTGCAAGCGCGGCCGGCGGGTCCGGGACGCCCATGGAAGCTATCAGGGCTGTGGTTTCCTCCCGCCCCAGGAGCCGCACCTTGAATCGCTGCACCAAGCCATCCCGATCAAGATCCCGCAGCGCCGCCTCGAGCGCGCCCTGCCGCTCGGCCTCGATATCCCGGTACGTCCCGAGCAGTAGCACCCGGTCGCCAGTCGTGTGGCGCGCCAGGTGCATCAGCAGCCGAAGGCTGGAACCATCCGCCCAGTGCAGATCGTCCAGCATTACCGCAACCGGCGCTGCTTCTGCAATCCCTCGAATGAAGCCGGTTACCGCTCGGAATAAGCGCAGCTGCTCTTCCTGCCCATCCGGACCTGTGACGGGTGGAGCAATCGCCTCCTCGGGCAATAGCCGTCCCAGGTAGGGCCAGCGCTCTGGAATCTCGGCACGAACGGGCGAGGCACACGTGGTGTAGAGCTGGCTGAGCGCTTCTACGAAAGGGCAGAAGGGAACCTGCTGCTCGGGCTCGTAGCAACGTCCCGCACCCACGACAAAGCCCCGCGCCCGGGCCACGAGAGCGGTCTCCTGGGCGAGCCGTGTCTTGCCCGCTCCTGCCTCCCCTGCCAGGACAACGAGCATACCCTGACCGGTCTCCACTGCCTCAATTGCCGTAACAATCCTGCCCAGCTCCTCGCTGCGGCCGACGAGGACACCACTCGGTCTTGCACCGAGGAAGGCACCGATAGGTAGAGGTTTGGCCTCGTGGCGGTCTGAGACGCGCTGGCTCGCTGCGTCCTCGAAGGCGACGCGGTCGCCGGGCGTCAGGTGCAGGGCATCAGCCAGCTGCCGGACAGTGTAGCTATGCGGCCGGATCTTGATTCCGCGCTCGAGGTCGCTGATGCCCCGGGCGCTGAGTCCCGCCCGCTCCGCCAGCCCCTCCTGCGTCAGCCCAGCCCGCATACGATGGCGTTGTAAGAGCGCGGCAAACGGCGGCAGGCCCCCGGTCGTCATGGCTTTCGGTCCCGCGCGCCGTAGCCCTTTCTCACCATACTTTCTCCGATGATAGCACCGGCCGAGCCATTGTGTGGGCAACGTGTGGCCGGTTGTGTGGCTTCGTGCCTGGTGGTCATGCCGTGTATGGCCCAGACTGGACGATAGTGAGACCAATTGGTCACCGTTTGAGTCATGTGAAGGAGAGTGTTCAATGTCAGCCGAAGAGAACAAAGCCAGCGTTCGCCGCATGGTCGAGGAGGGTATCAACCGTGGCAACCTGTCCGTGGTCGACGAGCTCGTCACGCCCGATGCGGTCGAGCACGATGCGCCGCCGGGCACCGATGCCCGCGAGCACTACAAAGAGATCATCACCATGCTGCACACCGCCTTCCCGGATCTGCACTTTGCACTTGAGGACATGGTTGCCGAGGGAGACCGGGTGGCCTGCCGCATCAGCATGACCGGCACGCATCGCGGTCCCTTCATGGGGCTCCCTCCTTCGGGCAAGCGGTTCACCGCTCAACAGATCCGCATCATCCGGTTCGTCGACGGCAAGACCGCCGAAACCTGGTCACTGCGTGATGACCTCGCGATTATGCAGCAACTCGGTGCGCTACCGGAGCCGGCGAGAACGTGACGGAGGGGAAGCTCGGGGAGAGAAGCGTGATGTCATAACTACGCTGTCGATCTACACCCTGTCTTGACCCAGCCCGGCCTCCCGGGCACGCAGGATGGCCTCCGCTCGGTCGGCAACCTGCAGCTTGCCGAAGATATTCGACAGGTAGTTGGAGACCGTCTTCGGGCTCAGCATGAGCTCTTTGGCGATGGCCGGGTTGGTATGTCCCTCAGCCAGGAGCAGGAGGATTTCCCGCTCCCGCTCGGTGAGCACGGGAAAGGCCTCCTTGGGGACCGCTCGGTTCGTGGCTGCGAAGAAGTCGATGACCCGGCTCGCGATGGCCGGGCTGAAGATGGCCTCGCCTCGGCCCACTGCCCGAATAGCCCGCAGGATGTCCTCCTTCTCTGCATCCTTGAGCACGTAGCCTCGCGCCCCGGCCCGCATAGCAGTGAAGACCGAGGCGTCATCCTGGAACATGGTGAGGACCAGCACGCGGATCTGCGGGCTGGTCTGCACGATCGATCGGGTCGCCTCGATCCCGTTGGTGCCGGGCATCTGGATGTCCATCAGCACCACGTCCGGCTGGAGCGTCTCAGCCAGTGCGGTTGCCTCGGCTCCCGTGGTGGCTTCGCCCACCACCTCGATGTCTGCTGCTGCTTCCAGTGCACCTGACAAGCCGTGCCGGAACAGGGGATGGTCGTCAGCGATCAGGACACGAAGTGAGTCCACCGGCCTCCTCCTGCTGTGGCACGTCGATGGGGAGGCAGGCTCGCACCCACGTTCCCCCTACCGGTCGCCGCTCGACGCTGCAGGTCCCACCCAGCTCTGTCGCGCGTTCCTGCATGGAGCGCAGGCCAACACCATGAGCCCTCCCTGCTCCGAGATCCGGCAGGCCCACGCCATCGTCGGTCACCGTCACCTCCAGTGCCGACCCTGTGCCCCCAGTCGTAACTGCCAGGCGAATCAGGCAGCGTTGGGCGTGGGCATGACGGATGACGTTCATCAGCGCCTCCTGCACGATGCGATAGGTGGCCACCTCTGCTGCAGCCGACAACGGAGGGAGTTGATCCGGAGCGTCGACTGTCACCTGGAGGTGCCCGTTGCTCCCTGCTCCTGTGACCTGCTCGGCCCGCTCCCGGATGGCTGCCACTAGACCCAGCTCATCGAGCGTGGGCGGCCGGAGGTCATGGGCCAGGCGGCGCACCGCCCCCACACTCCCTCGCAGTGCCTGCTGCAGCTCCTCGACCAGGTGTCTGGCTCTGGCTGCCTCAGGCGGGATGAGATCGGCAGCGGTGGCTGCGGTCAGGGCCAATGCGGCAAGCGAGGGGGCGAGATCATCGTGGAGGTCACGCCGCAGGCGCCGGCGCTCTTCCTCCCGTGCCAGCACCAGCCGCTCGCGCGAGAGTTGCAGCTCCTGTGTCAGCCGCACAGACTGAACGGCGGCGCCCGCCGCATGGGCGAGATCGTCCAGCAGCTTGCGCTCGGCAGCAGTCCATGCCTCACCTGGCGCTCTGGGACTCAGCAGGAGCTGGCCGACCGGCTCTCCGGCATGGACGAGCGGCAGCCGCAGGAGCTCACCACGCGGCTCACCAACAGCCGCTGCGGTTCCGGCATCGCTTTGCAGGGCAATGGCGGCATAGGGAAGCTTCAGCGCCTCTCTGATGGTGGTGGCAACCGCCGGCAGGACGGCCTCCGGGGCGAGGGCTGCCTCGAGCTGGCGGCCCAGACGAGCGATCGCAGCGTAGGGATCATCCCGATCGCCGTAGAGGAGGTGGTTGACCCCCTGCTGCAGCCGCTGGCGCGCCGGCTGAAAGAGAACGGCAACAATGCCGGTCGCCACCAAGGAAAGCACGAGGCTGCCGTGTGCCTGGAAGAGGGTGCCCAGGACACCCACGATCAGCACGTAGCCGCCGATCACCAAGGCCGTCAGTGCCCCATAGACCAAGGTGCGGTTGACGATGAGGTCGATGTCGAACAGGCGATGCTTGAGGATGGCGATGCCGATCGAGAGGGGGATGAGCAGGACGAATGCGTCGGTCAGGGCGGTCGCCACCAGGTGCCTGGCAGCATCCTTCCCTGCCAGGCCCGCCGGCGCGCCGATCGTTGCGTAGATCGTCAGGAACCCGACGACCGCCAGCACCACGCCGAATACCACCCATTTCGTCTGCAGCCGCTGCGTCGGTGTGGAGACGCGCCGGTACCGATACACCTGGCTCACGGGGAAGCTGCCCCAGAGCACGATCGCCGAGGTGAGGCTCAGACCCCACGGCCAGTGGGACGCTCCGATGGGCGTTGCCCAGAGGGGTGCGTACACCGCCCAGGCGATGGCGCAGAAGCGCGTCCAGCGGGGCACGAAGCGGCCACTGGGAAAGAGGTAGAAGAAGAGCATCCAGGAGCCGTAGGCGAGCAGACCCGCCATGCCAGCGCCCACACCAGACGGCCCGGTGCTCGTGCTCGGCAGACCATAGCCAATCCCGACCAGTAACCCGTTGTGGGGTCCCCAGACGACCAGGGCCAGAGCGGTGAGAAGCGCCATCCAGTCGGCCCGTCGCCGGAGATAGATGACCCAGCCCACGATCGTAAAGACGGCGGCGAAGGCCGTGTCGAGCGCAAGGCGGAGAAGCGCATAGCCGGTGGGAGACAGGCCGGCCTGTGCCAGGGAGCGCCGCGTCTCGCCGTTGACATGAATCAACTGACCATAGCCGAGCACCACGGTGACAAGAAACACTCCGAGAGAAAACACGGCTATTACCGCCCAGGCGATGCGCGCCGCGGGAAGCCAGCGTGCCATGGTCGTGGTAGCTGCTGGGCCAGCCGAGGCAGTCCGTGAAGAGCTCACAGACTCCATGTCGTTAGTGCGCTTGAGCTGCACCATCACAGGAACCTTCGATCTGTCGGCTGCGTCCGGCGGGCCGGCATCACCATCATTTCACATAACCTGCGCGGTAACAATGTTTGGTCCACCGTCGGAAGATCAGGCAAGATCTGACTGCCATCACGCTTGGGCGCGGTGGACCAGCTGCCGGCCCAGCCACATCGTCCAGGCGGGAAGAGCCAGCCAACCCAGGCCCCCGATGGCTATTCCGAGGCCGAGCGAAAGAGTCTTTAGCACAGCGGGCCCTGGCAGGAGCAGCGATACCGCCACAAGTGCCCCACCGGCCAGTAGTGCCTCCCCTACGGTCATGCCAACCTGAGCCAGCCGCGCGGGAAGGATCTCCTTCCTCCGTGCCCGGTACATAGCAACGGCAAGCCAGAGAGCGACGACCTCAATAGTGACAGTAATGATCGGCATCTGCTGGTCCGATGTAAGGACGCCACCAATGAGCAGCAACCCCAGGGTCACCGTGGCGCCCATGGTCACAACACCGACAACCATCACAAGCCAGTCAACCGCGCTGCCTCGACGCTGGAGGAGACGGTTCATTGCCACGGCCACCGGGATCATCAGGGCGAACTGCGGCACTCCCCCGATATCGCTGAGCGAGCCCAGGAGTGACTGGCCGAATATGAAGAAAAGCACGAGCGACAGGTTGGCCAACAAGCCGCTAACCCCACTGGCGTATGCGGCCCCACCGACCCACGCGATCCCGCCTCCTGGCCTCTGAGCCCAGTGCGGCCCCGTGCTCACCTGCCTGTTCGTCGTCTGTCCCGTCGCACCTCGCTCATGCTCCACGCCGACCCTCCCATTCGGTCTAGCTCGCATCGCCCGGCGCGGTGCGAGCACGTCGCTCGGCGTCGGGTGTCCGGCGGGCGCGGGCCTCGACGACGGCGAGGACGGCGAGCGCGAGGACGAGGGCGATCATGCCGATGACGCCTGGGAGTGGCGGCTCGCCATTCCCTTGTTGGGTGATGGACGGTGTGTCGAAGAACCTGAAGATAAGGAGAGCGGTCGGCGTGGCCGCAAGCGTTGCCAGCGCAGACAGAGCGGCGATCCGCACCGTACTCATCGAGCGCCGGAGACGAGCGGAGAGGTGCCGGGAGCGCCAGGCGCTCACGCCGGCGGCGATCCCGAGGCTAGCAGCAAAGATGAAGATCTGCACAAGCGGATAGCCGGGGTTGCGTATGGCGCTGTCCGGGCTGACACTCTGACCTGAGCCGATGTGCCAGGTCTGAACGGCCAGAACGGCGAGCCAGGGTGGCGTCGCTGCGGCCATCGCCAGGCGCGGCGGGCGCACCAGCAGGCCAGCGAGTAAGGCGATGATGAAACCGGCAAGCGGGGTCATGAGAAGCCTCTTTCGAGAATGATGCGGCGATTGAGCTAGATCGACCGTACCGCGGTGGTCTTCCCAGGGGATAGAGGGTCCTTCCCGAAGATTTGGGAAGTTTTGCCTGGGAAGGTTCTGCACTGCCGCGAGCACGCCGACCGACGGTCATGCGACCGAGTTGCGCGCCCTGTGTATTCCGCATAATTTAGAATGTGTCCAGAGAGAGCGCATGGACCGACCGTGGCGGCGATGTCAGGCGCTCTCTGAGGAAGAGGCTGCACGGCGATGTGGGGTACCCATTGGTTGTGCTCACCTTCCTCCCGGAGAGAGCAGGCGAAAGGTGTGCCGATGGAGATTCGTGCCGTAATTCACAGGGCGGAAGAAGGCGGATTCTGGGCGGAGGTTCCTACTATCCCTGGCTGTGTCACCGAGGGCGATACGTGGGATGAATTGACGCAGAATCTTCGCGAGGCTGTAGCCGGCTGTCTCGACGTGTCCCCTGACCGCGTGGAGGTCGGTGAGACCGCATATCAAGTGCTGCAAGTCGCCGTTTGAGACCGGTCTCAGGCAAGCGACTGTGCTCCATCGTGGAAGACCATGGATGGGTTCTGCACAAAGTCGAGGGTAGCCACCATATTTATCGCAAGGAAGGCAATCCAGCGCGGCTATCGATCCCCGTGCATGGAAACCGTGACCTCAAGAGTGGGACGCAGCGAGCACTCATGAAGGCAGCACGCCTGGAAGAGGACGATCTCTAGGCGTGGTGCGCGCCGCAACGGCATCGAAGTCCTCCACAAAGCCAGCGCAGATCCATTGGCGCTCCGTCGGTGTGGAGACGCGCCGGTACCGATACACCTGGCTCACGGGGAAGCTGCCCCAGAGCACGATCGCCGAGGCGAGGCTCAGACCCCACGGCCAGTGGGACGCTCCGATGGGCGTTGCCCAGAGGGATGCGTACACCGCCCAGGCGAGGGCGCAGAAGCGCGTCCAGCGGGGCACAAAGCGGCCACTGGGAAAGAGGTAGAAGAAGAGCATCCAGGAGCCGTAGGCGAGCAGACCCCCAATAGCCCCTCCC
>Ga0207416_1001459_pt1 | contig 31094 bp, 32 predicted proteins | sample PaiPotPPM11metaG_FD_184107 | JGI IMG/M metagenome (GOLD analysis project Ga0207416, IMG submission 184107) | Iron sulfur acid spring bacterial and archeal communities from Banff, Canada, to study Microbial Dark Matter (Phase II) - Paint Pots PPM... ... | reverse complement strand
CCGTGGAAGGCGTCGCCGATCTCGGCGCGGCTTTGCAGCGCATGGCGCGCATGACCGACGCCTTTCTTGCCGTCAGCAATGGGCCCGGCGACATCGTCTATCTCGACCATGGCGCGCTGCGCGCTCTGCCGGTGTTCAAGATTGCCGCCGTGGACACGCTCGGCGCCGGCGACGCCTTCCACGGCGGCTTCGCGCTGGCGCTGACCGAAGGCCGCGGCGAGGTCGACGCCATGCGGTTCGCCGCCGCGGTCGCCGGCCTCAAATGCACCCGGCTTGGCGGTTCGGCCGGCGCGCCGACGCGCGCGGAGGTCGAGGCATTTCTGGCTGAGCGGCGCGCGTAGATCGGCGCTTGATTTGGAATATTTTTCTCTATAAATAACTTTCTTATCTCTATATTGGAATAATAAGTGTCATGGACACCATAGATCGAAAAATCCTTGCTGTGCTGCAGGAGAATGCCGCGCTATCGGTTGCCGACATCGGCGCGCGCGTCGGCCTGTCGTCGACGCCGTGCTGGAAGCGCATCCAGCGGCTCGAAGCCGACGGCGTCATTATCAAACGCGTCGCGTTGGTCGATCAGGACCGCATCGGGCTCGGCATCAGCGTCTTTGTTTCGATCGAGACCGGCGATCACTCGCAGGATTGGCTCGATCGCTTTGCCACGACCGTCACCGCCATGCCGGAAGTGATGGAGTTCTATCGCATGGCCGGCGACGTCGATTACATGTTGCGCGTCGTCGTGCCGGACATTGCCGGCTACGACGCCTTCTACAAGCGCCTGATCGCCGCGGTGCCGCTGAAGAACGTCACCTCGCGCTTCGCCATGGAAAAGATCAAGTCGACGACGGCGCTGCCGATACCGGAAGTCGGATAACGCACGCCGGTAATCGGAACGGTCTCATTACCGTTGCGCAAAATCCGGCAGGGTCACGATGCCGAGCGGGCGATCGAGGTCGATTCTCGCGGCCGCATGAAGCTTTGATCGCTCAAGGTCAAAGTGCCGGTCATGACGTAACCGTAGGTCGGATTATAGCTGTACTGGACTTGCGCCAGCACCAGATAGCTGTTCGGCGTGGCGAGCGAGGACGGCACGGTGACGCTCTGGCCGACTGTGAGCGCGGTGCCGTTGAGCGTATCGCTCCACACCACAGTGGCATTGCCCTGGGCGTTGATCGAAATCTCCGAAATCACTTCCTTGAGATTGGCGGCGGAATAGGGCGCAATAATCGCGGAGCCGGCATTGAGGATGTTCGCCATGTCGGCATTGGTAATGTCAGTATATTGGCTTGAAAGATCGGCCAGCGTGTGCGCGGTCAACTCGACCTTGCGGTCCGTGGCGATGCCTTGCGACGCTTCGACACTGCCGAGAAAGAGAGTCAGCATCACCGGCAACAGCATGGCGAATTCGACGGCGGAAATGCCGCGGCAGTCGCCGGCAAATCGCGCGTTTGAACGGGCAATATTGGCGAGAATGCTCATAGCGCACCCCCCTCAAGACGCTGCGTAAGGTTCGTTTTTGAACACCGCGGTGGCGGCGAACAGATTGTAGCCGCCAGTCAAATCACTCAGGTTGAAGCCGAGCAAATTGACGAACACCGGATATTGGTAATACAGCCGCAACATCACGATGTCGCCCGGTCCGCCGGGATTGTAGCCGAGCGCCGACGTATTGAAGCTGCCGTTCGATATCGGCATTCCGGTATTGACCGCCGCGAACGACGGATAGGTCTCGACGTCGATATAGACGCCGCTGCTGCAGTTGAAGATGCCGTGGATCTGATTGCAGACTTGCGACTTGAACTGCGCGGCGCTCCAGCCGGCGGTTTGCGCTTGGCCGGTGAAGATGAGCCGCGCCGACGTGGCGGCCGCGGTCTCGAGCGTCTGACCGGCGAAGAAGATGAGCGCCGTTTGCAGGATGGCGAAAAGAGCGGCGACGAATGGCGCCGCAAGCAGCGCGAACTCGACGGTGGTCCCCGCCTCGCTTTGCGCGAAGAAGCGGCGGGCCAGCGGAAGCGAGAATGTCTGCGAAGCAAATGCCCTGACGAGCCGCGCAAACTCGGCCCGACGGATGGTCCGATTGAACATGGCCGTTTCACCCGATGACGGTTGCGCAATGTCGCGAAATCTCCGGGTCGAGCGATAGCAGCCGCGCGTTGGCGATTTATTGCAGCAATCGGCGGGATTAGCGGGGCGCGCTTTAAGCCGCCGCTAACCGTGGCATAGAGGGCTAGTGCCCGGCGCCGGCGGCGATGGCCTGGTTGCTACGGGTGACGCCTTGATTGAGCGTCTTGTTGAAATAGTCGACCGGGATGCCGGAGTCTTTGTCGACGTCATCCTTGCTGGTGTCGCCCAGCGTCATCCGCGGCGAACAGTCGGGCGTGCAGCTATAGGTTTGGCGCGTCATGCCGCGATAGACCACGATGATCGGTTCATCGGGGCCTTTGACCTCGATGGTCTTCTCCATCAGCACGGCGCTGCTTTTGTCCATGACCACGACATTGGTGGCACCATAGGCCTTGCCGGTGACGACGGCGATGCCGCCGGGCTGGATCGAAAGATCGGCAATGAGCGGGTCGCCGATGACGACCGTCGTGGCGCGGTCGGGAAGCTTGAGGATTTTGGCTTGGTCGAGGTAAACCGAGATCGGCTCTTCGGCGCCGGCCTGCCAGGCGGCGGCGGCAAGAACCACAGCCGCCAAGAGCCAAGGCAGCGCGCTCCGGGCCAATCGGCCGCGCACGCAAAACGCCGTCATCGATACGCTCCGAAACGCTACGCGGATTCGACTGAAACCAAGGCCATCCACCGACCGATCCACTTGACTGCAAATTCGTGAATGAAGTGCAAATCGGCGGGTGCGGCCGACGCCGCTGCGGCCGCGGCGGTGTTGGCCGGTGACGCTTGCTTAACGATGACCGAAAAAGGCCTCAATCCGGCCGCCGGCGATGCCGGTTCTTACTGCGTGAACGGATGCACCAGCTGCGCGGGAAAGCTGGTCGGATATTCGCGCTCCCCAATCCCGTAATTGCCGGGCAACTTGCCGGCCGGCATATAAAACGTCCCGAATAGGACGTCCAAAATCGGAAACGTCGCTGCGAAGTTCTTCTCGCTGCCGCGCCCGGCCGCGGTGTGGTGCCAGCGGTGGAAGACCGGACCGGCGATCGCGTATTTGAACGGACCGAGGGTCCAATCGAGATTGGCGTGCACGAAGGCCGAATGCGCGATGGTCAATGGCCCGAGCACGACCAGCACGTTCGGCGAGATGCCGATCAGCAGCATGACGACGTCGGCCGCAACGCTGCCGAGAAACAGATTGACCGGATGGAAGCGCGCCGCCGAGATCCATTCGAGTTCCTCGGAAGAGTGATGCACCGCGTGGTAGCGCCACATGCGTTGGCCGTGAAACAGACGGTGCGTCCAGTACAGGATGATATCTTCGCCGATCAGAAAAATGACCATCTGGGCCGCAAGCGGCAGCGTGGCGAGCGGGCCGTGACCGTTGTCATAGAAGGCGATCAGGCCGTCTGCCGTAGTGATTCTGAACAGAACGGCGGCGCCGACGATGAGCATGCCGATGCGCAAATAGCGCGTGATGACGGGGATGAAAAACCAATAACACAGGTCGGTGACAAGATCGCGCTTATGCCACCACGCCCGGCCGGGATTGCAGGCCCAGAACCAGGTGAGAACGGTGAAGACGACCGCAAGTGCCAGCGAAATCGGGATATTCTTCAGAAACGTCTGGCCGAAGCTGATAAAGAACGAAAGCAATTCCTGGGTCATGTCTGGCAAGCCTGCGCGGCCTGGCGCGCGGATTTGTTGGCGGCTCTATTGATATCGAGGATGCACTTAAGACGCCGTGAATGGCGGGCGATCGAGCGTTGCGGCAGGCGACGAGCTGGTCCCTGTTCGATGCAAGTTGTGCGATGTCCGCTTACCCGGCCGCAACGATTATCTGCTAGCGATCTCGCCGCGGTATCTTTGGGAGCTTTGCCGCAGCGACGGCCGTGCTTTGGTATATCGATCGTAAAGAAACAGCCGCCGCCGCCGCCGCGGACGATGCCGATAAAGCGCTCGGAATCAAACACCTTCAATTGCCGCAAGACGATGTTAACTACATCGCGGAAAGCACGATCGCTTGCGGGTTTCGGCGAACGGTTTAACCCGGTCGAAATGTCTCCCCGATAGGGTCTGGCGCGATCCAAACGGTAGCCAAAAAGCCGCTGGATCTGCTCAGACAGCCACGTGTGGACCTTAAGGAGCCAACTCATGAAGACCCTTTTCTCGCGTTTCGTGAAGGACGAGTCGGGCGCCACGGCCATTGAATACGGTCTCATCGCCGCCGGCATTTCGGTCGCGATCATCGCCGTCGTCCAGGGCCTTGGCACCAAGCTGAACACCACGTTCAGCAGCGTTTCCGGCGCCCTCAAGTAAGCGTCGTTCTGCTTCAGTGCTACGAGAGGGCTCCGGGTGCATCCCGGGGCCTTTTCGCTTTCCGACGCCTAACCCGCTGTCAACCAAATGCGGGGTAATCCGGCAAGCGAACGACATCGAACGGCGATGCCATGCTGATTGAAGCGGTCAGGTTGACGTTGTTCCCGGCAATGATGGCCTTTGCCGCTTCGAGCGATCTGTTGACCATGACGATCGCCAATCGTGTTTCGCTGATCCTTGTCGCCGGCTTTATCGCGCTTGCGCTCCTGAGCGGCCTGAGCGGCGCCGAGTTGCTTGCGCATGTCGGCGCGGCGGCCGCGGTGCTGGGCGTCGCGTTTATCTGCTTTGCCTGCGGCTGGATCGGCGGCGGCGACGCCAAGCTGGCAGCGGCCACGGCGCTGTGGTTGGGTTTTGGAAATCTCTTCAACTATCTCGTTTATGCGTCGCTGCTCGGCGGGGCGCTGACATTGTTGATCGTGCAATTTCGTACCATGCCGCTGCCGCGCCTTCTCGCGGGGCGGGAGTGGGCGGAGCGGCTCCATCGCCAAGGCGGCGGGGTGCCTTATGGCGTTGCGCTCGCCGCGGCCGCGCTGCTCGTCTATCCGCAGACGGAATGGATGACGGTCGGCCTCTAGGTTGCCGCCAAGCCGGTCATGGGAGGCGCGCCGTTGCGCGCCCGAGCGCGCGTCAACGCAATATTAACGCGATTTGGATACGCCTCATTAACCATGCTTTGACGTTTAGCTGCTGAAATCCAGCGCTGATGGACGCTTCCGGCCGTGCCATCCCGTGGAAAGTGAAGCGTAATGAAAGCCGCGCGTCTTGTGGTACTCGGTGTCGCTATCGCCGCCGGCGGTATAGCCGCGTATTTGGCTGCCGGCAGCAAAGCGCCGCCGCCGCCGCCGGTCGCGGCCGCGCCGCCGCTCGAAACGGTCGATGTGCTGGTCGCCAAGTCGGATCTTACGCGGGGCCAAGTGATCCAAAGTCAGGATGTCGGTTGGCAGAGCTGGCCGAAGGACGCGGCCAACGCGAATTTCATCAAAAAGCCCGATCGACCGGACGCCATTAATGACTTTGTCGGCGCGATCGTTCGCGTAGCGATGTTGGCGGGCGATCCAATTCGCGGCCCCTATGTCGTGATGGCGAAGGGCTCGGGCTTCATGGCTGCGATGCTGCCGAAAGGCATGCGTGCGGTCGCGGTCGATATTTCGGCGGTATCCAGCGCCGGCGGCTTCATCTTGCCTGACGATTTCGTCGACGTCGTGCTGACGCATCGTGACAAATCCTCGACCGTCGAGAAATACATCAGCGACACGATTTTGCGCAACGTGCGGGTGCTGGCGGTCGATCAAACGATCGACCAGAAAGGCGACGCGAAGGTCGCCATCGGCAGGACCGCCACGCTCGAATTGACGGAATCCCAGGCGGAGACACTCGAACTGTCGCATCAGCTCGGCACGATTACTCTCACGCTGCGCAGCATCCTCGATTCCGCTTCGTCCGCGTCCGAGGAAGACGACGAGGCCAACGGTCGCGGCCATTCCATCAATACCGTGCGTTTCGGCGTGAGTACGACGGGAACCGGGCATTGAGCGCGCGCAGGGGATTGACATGAACAGAGCGACATCGATCCGAGCGGCGCCGGCTTTCGCGGCCCTGATCGTCGTCTCGTGCATCGTGCCGCGCGCGCTCGCGGGCAATGTCGTGTTCAACACGCCGCCGACGCAGACAATCCATGTCGCCGCCAGCGATTATGAATCGCAGCCCTTGACCCTTGGCGTCAGCAAATCCGTCGTCGTCGATCTGCCGCGCGACGTCAAGGACGTGCTGGTCGCCGACCCCAAGATCGCCAACGCCGTGGTGCGGTCCTCGCGCCGCGCTTTCATCATCGGCAGCGCGGTGGGCCAGACCAACGTATTCTTCTTCGACGCCGACGGTAAGCAAATCGCCGGTTTCGATATCGCGGTCACGCGGGACCTCGACGGTATCCGCCAGGCGATCCGTCAGGTTCTGCCGGATGCCGACATTACGGTCGAAGGCATCGGCGAAGGCATTATCCTCTCCGGCAGCGCGTCGAGTCCGCAGGAAGCGCAGCAGGCCTACGATATCGCCGGCGGACTGCTCGGCGCCGGCAGCAAGGATGTCCCGGCGGGCAAAATCGTCAACGCCATCGTCGTGCGCGGCCGCGATCAGATCATGCTCAAGGTTGTCGTCGCCGAGGTTGAGCGCGACGTCATCAAGCAGCTCGGCATCAATCTTTCCGGGTCGCTGAACTACGGCACCGCGGTGGTCAACTTCAACAACACAAATCCGTTTTCGGTCACCGGTCAATCGCTCAGCGGCTCGTCCATCGCAGGCGGATTCAAGTCGGTCACCGCGACGCTGCAGGCGATGGAGCAGGCCGGCGTCATCCATACGCTGGCCGAACCGAACTTGACGGCGATTTCCGGCGAATCCGCGACTTTCGTCGCCGGCGGCGAATTTCCGGTGCTCAACGGCTACAGCTGCTCGGCCGCGACCGCCGGCAGCACCGTACAGACCTGTCAGCCGTCGATCGATTTCAAGAAGTTCGGCGTCAGTCTCGATTTCACGCCGGTCGTGCTCAGCGAAGGCCGTATCAGCCTCAAGGTCATGACCGAGGTGTCGGATCTGTCTTCGCAAAATGCGCTGACCATTACCGAGCCCGGTAGCAACGCTACCGCGACCATCCCGTCGATTCGCACCCGTCGTGCCGAGACATCGGTGGAACTTCCATCCGGCGGCTCGCTGGCGATGGCCGGCATGATCCAGAACCAGACCAAGCAGGCGATCAACGGACTGCCCGGGCTGGCGGAGCTTCCCATTCTCGGACCGCTGTTCAAGAGCCGCGACTACATCAACCAGCAAACCGAGCTGATGGTGCTGGTGACGCCTTATGTCGTGCGCGCGGTCGCACAGAAGGACCTGTCGCGGCCCGACGACGGCTTCGCCGATCCCAGCGACCCGGAGACGATTTTGCTCGGCCGGTTCAACCGTATCTATGGCGTCGGCGGCAATCCCGCGCCGGCCGACGGCTATCACGGCAAGTACGGCTTCATCCTCGATTGATGCGGCCGCAGGAGACTACGATGCAGACTGTCAAGGCGATGACTGCCGGCCGACGCTCCGGCGCGGGCCTTGTGGTGCGCGCCGCCGCCGCGGCGGCGTGCGCCGTCATGGTCTGTGGATGCAATACCGATCGGCAAGTCACCGGCGCTCCCGAAGTGCCGAGCGACTATCGCCTGCGGCATCCCATCACGCTGCAGGAATCCAGCCGTACGCTCGAACTGTTCATCGGTTCCAATCGCGGCGAGCTCAATCCGACGCAACGCGCGCAAGTGCTATCGTTCGGCTTGGGCTGGAAACGCGCAGCGACCGGCGGCATGGTTGTCGAGCGGCCGGTGGGCAGCAGCAACGAGCGCGCCGCCGCCGACGCGATGCATGAGATCGCCTCGATCCTGGCCGCGAGCGGCCTGCCGCCGCAGAGCATCGTCGTGCAGACCTATCAGGCCAGCGGCCCGAACCTGGCCACAGTCCGCATCAGTTATCCGAGAATCCACGCCCAGGCCGGGCCTTGCGGCTTGTGGCCCGAGGACATCGGCCCGAGCTTCAATCGCAATTATTTCGAAAATCAACCGCCGTGGAACTATGGCTGCGCCACGCAGCGCAATCTGGCGGCCGAGGTCGCCGAACCGTCCGATCTGGTGCAGCCGCGCGCCGAGACACCGGCTTCCACGATGCGACGCACCACGGTGTTCCAGAAATATACCGCGGGCCAGAGTCCCGCGACTGAAGCTTCAAGCAGCGCGAATGCGGCCAAAATCAGCGACCTTGGCAAATAGTGTGAACTCGTGATGCGCCACGTCATGTCGGTATACGATGAAACAGGGTAACCAAGCCGCCCCGGAAGAGTTAAGTCTCGCCGATGCCGCCGCCCGCGACGAACATATCGCGCCGGCGCCGCGCGTCTCGGTGCAGGCGTTCTGCGAAAACGTCGACACCGCCGCCGCCATCCAGGCGGCCGGTGAAGACCGGCGCATGGCCAAAGCGCATTTGCGCATCCAGATGGGCGGCCTGACGGCGGCAGTCGAAGCCTATCAAAGCTCGCCGACGCCGAATGTCATCATTCTCGAGTCGGAGAACCGCAGCGACGACATCCTTGCCGGGCTCGATCAGCTCGCCAATTATTGCGACGCCGGCACGCGCGTTGTCGTCATCGGCCGCATGAACGATGTCACGCTCTATCGTGAGCTGGTGCGCCGCGGCGTAAGCGATTACCTGATTTCGCCGGTCGGCGTGCTGCAGATCGTGCGCGCCGTCTGCGGGCTGTATTCGGCGCCCGACGCCAAGCCGGTCGGCCGCATCGTTGCGGTGGTCGGGGCTAAGGGCGGCGTCGGCGCGTCCACCATCGCCCACAATATCGGCTTCTCGATCGCGCACGATCTTGCGCTCGATGCGGTGGTGACCGATCTCGATCTTGCGTTCGGCACCGCCGGTCTCGATTTCAATCAGGATCCGCCGCAGGGCATCGCGGAAGCGGTGTTCTCGCCCGACCGCATCGACACCGCTTTCATCGACCGCCTGCTTGCCAAGTGCACCGACCATTTGAATTTGCTGGCGGCGCCGGCGACGCTCGATCGCGTCTATGATTTCGGCGCCGATGCCTTCGAATCGATTTTCGATTCGCTGCGCGCCACCGTGCCCTGCGTCGTGCTCGACGTGCCGCATCAATGGACCGGATGGACCAAGCAGACACTGGTTGGCGCCGACGACGTCCTGATCGTCGCCGCACCGGATCTCGCCAACCTGCGCAACACCAAGAACATGTACGATTTTCTCAAAGCGGCGCGGCCGAACGACCATCATCCGCGTTACTGCCTCAATCAGGTCGGGATTCCGAAGCGTCCCGAGATCAAGGCCGCCGACTTTGCCAAGGCGCTCGACGAACAGCCGATGGCGATCATTCCGTTCGAGCCGCAACTCTTCGGCATGGCCGCCAATAACGGGCAGATGATCGCCGAGATTTCCTCGGCCCACCGCACGGCGGAGACGTTCAGGCAGCTGGCGCAGAATCTGACCGGCCGCTCGGAGCCGAAGAAGCAACGTTCGGGCCTGCTGTCGCCGCTTATCGAAAAGCTGCTGGGGTGAAAAGTTTGGAGTTGCGTTAGTGTTTGGCAAGCGTCCCACTTCCGGTAGTCCTCCCGTCGCCGAGCTGCGGCCGGCACCGGCCGTGCGCCCCGTGGCAGCTCCGCCCGTCACCGCCGCTGCGGCTCCCGCCGCCGGGCCTGCGGAGGCCGGTCGCACGCCGTTTCCCTCAGCCGGCCTGGGCGCGCCCATCGTCGGCGCACCGACGGGCAAGCCGAACGTCGGCGGTTCGACCACTGCGCCGCCGCCACAGGTGCCCTCGGCGGTCGATTCCCGCCGCTCGCAGTCCTATTACGAAGTCAAAGGCACGATCTTCGGCGCGCTGATCGAAGCGATCGATCTCGCTCAGCTGGCCAAGCTCGACGCCGATTCGGCGCGCGAGGAAATCCGCGATATCGTCAACGAGATCATCGCGATCAAGAACGTCGTGATGTCGATCGCCGAGCAGGAGGATCTGCTCGACGATATCTGCAACGACGTACTCGGCTACGGGCCGCTCGAGCCGCTGTTGGCGCGCGATGAAATCGCCGACATCATGGTCAATGGCTCGGGCACGGTTTACATCGAAGTCGCTGGCAAGATTCAGAAGACCGGCATACGGTTCCGCGACAACCAGCAGCTCTTGAACATCTGCCAGCGGATCGTCAGCCAGGTCGGCCGCCGCGTCGATGAGTCCTCGCCGATCTGCGATGCGCGCCTGCCCGACGGCTCGCGCGTCAATGCCATCGTGCCGCCGCTGGCAATCGATGGCCCCGCGCTCACCATCCGCAAATTCAAGAAGGACAAGCTCACGCTCGAGCAGCTTGTAAGGTTTGGCACGATTTCGCCCGAAGGCGCGGAGATCCTGCAAATCGTCGGCCGCTGCCGGGTCAATACCTTGATCTCCGGCGGTACCGGCTCCGGCAAGACGACGCTGCTCAACTGCCTGACGCGGTACATCGATCACGACGAGCGCATCGTCACCTGCGAGGACGCCGCCGAATTGCAATTGCAGCAACCGCACGTGGTGCGGCTGGAAACGCGGCCGCCGAATCTCGAAGGCGAAGGCCAGATCACGATGCGCGACTTGGTGCGCAACTGCCTGCGCATGCGGCCGGAACGCATCATCGTCGGCGAGGTGCGCGGCCCTGAAGCATTCGACCTGCTGCAGGCAATGAATACCGGCCACGACGGATCGATGGGCACGCTGCATGCCAATACGCCCCGTGAGGCGCTGTCGCGGCTTGAGTCGATGATCACGATGGGCGGTTACTCGCTGCCCTCGCGCACCATCCGCGAGATGATCTGCGCTTCCGTCGACGTCATCGTCCAGGTGGCGCGGTTGCGCGACGGCTCGCGTCGCATCACCCACATTACCGAGGTGATCGGTTTGGAAGGCGACGTCATCATTACCCAGGATGTGTTCCTCTACGACATGCTCGGCGAGGACGCCAACGGCAATCTGATCGGCCGCCACCGCTCGACCGGAATCGGCCGGCCGAAGTTTTGGGAGCGCGCGCGCTATTTCGGCGAGGAGGCGCGTCTTGCGGCCGCGCTCGACGCGGCGCAAGCCGCCGACGACGCGGCCAGAGTCTAGCGCGCGGATTGAGTGCGGATTGAACCATGGGCAGCTACGGCGTGTTCTTCCTGGTGGCGGTCGCGATCGGCGGCGTGGCGTGGGTATTCGTCTACCCGTATCTCTCCGGCGAGAAGAAAGCGGAACGGCGCATGGCGAGCGTCGCGCACGCCGGGCCGATCGCGCGGCCGACGCGCGCGGCGGGGAAAACGCGGCGCGAACAAGTCGAAGGCACGTTGAAGAATATCGAGGAGCGGCGGAAAAAAGCCAAGCGGCCGCCGCTCTCGGTGCGGCTTAGGCAAGCGGGCCTCGATTGGTCGAAGCGGCGGTTCACGATCACGGCGGGCGCGCTCGGCATCGGCGGCTTCGTCATCATCATGGTTGTGCACGGCGGGCTGATACCGGCGCTCGGCGTCGGCTTTGCCGCCGGCTGCGGCCTGCCGTTCTGGGCGCTGTCATTTCTGAAAAAGCGCCGCGAGAATAAATTCCTTGCGCAGTTTCCCGACGCCGTCGACGTCATCGTGCGCGGCATCAAGGCCGGCCTGCCGTTGCTCGACAGCCTCAAACTGATCGCCGCCGACGCCGATGAGCCGGTGCGCAGCGAGTTCCGTGCGATCGTCGAGACGCAAACGATAGGCATGCCGATCGGCGAGGCTGCGATGAAACTCTTCGAAAGAATCCCAGTCGCCGAGGCCAACTTCTTCGGCATCGTGATCTTCATCCAGCAGCGCGCCGGCGGCAATCTGTCGGAAGCGCTGGGCAACCTGTCGCGGGTGCTGCGCGACCGCAAGAAGATGAAGGCGAAGATCCAAGCGATGTCGCAGGAAGCCAAAGCTTCCGCCGCAATCATCGGCGCATTGCCGATTGCGGTCATGACGCTGGTTTGGATCACGAGCCCGGCCTATATCGACCTGCTTTGGACTGACCCGATGGGGCGCGTGATGCTGGCTTGCTCCGCCGCCTGGATGCTTTGCGGCGTGCTGGTCATGCGCAAGATGATCAATTTCGATTTTTAAGGCAGCGCGGTCATGAACTCCGTCATCGGCCAGCTTTTCGATCTGCAGGTCCTCACCATGTTGTTCGCTGCCGTCGCGGCGGGCGCGACGGTGCTCACCTTGGCGATGCCGTTTATGGCTACCGATACGCTGTCGAAGCGCATGAAGGCGGTTGCGCTCGAACGCGAGAAGATCCGGCAACGCGAGCGCGAGCGGTTGGCGCAGAACAGCAAGGTCACGCTCCGGCAGTCGCCGCGAATTTACATGAAGCGGGCGGTCGACAACTTCAATCTGTCGAAGTGGGTCGGCCAAGAAGAAGCACACGCCAAGCTGGTGCAAGCCGGCTATCGCGGGCAGGCGCCTTACGTCACCTATCTGTTTTTCCGCATGACGATGCCGGTGGTCATGCTGCTGGCGTCGCTGTTTTATATTTTCGTCGTGCTCCACCTCGACTATCCGCCGACGCTCAAGATCGGGATCTGCATCGGTTGCGCCTATTTCGGCATGCATAGCCCGAATTTGTTCCTCAAGAACAAAATTCAGCGCCGGCAGCTTTCGATCAAGCGCGCATTCCCGGATGCGCTCGATCTGCTGCTGATCTGCGTCGAATCCGGCATGTCGATCGAGGCGGGTTTCCACAAGGTCAGCGAGGAGATCGGCACGCAGTCCGTGGCGCTTGCCGAGGAATTCACGCTGACGACGGCGGAACTGTCCTATTTGCCGGAACGTCGCCAGGCCTATGAGAATCTGGCACAACGCACCGGACTCGAAGGCGTCAAGGCGGTCTGCCTCGCTTTGCAGCAATCGGAGCGTTACGGCACGCCATTGGCCACGACGCTGCGGGTCCTGGCGCAGGAAAATCGCGACATGCGCATGGCCGAGGCCGAGAAGAAGGCCGCAGGGCTGCCGCCGAAGCTCACCGTGCCGATGATCGTGTTCTTCCTGCCGGTTCTCTTCGTCGTCATTCTCGGCCCGGCTGCGATCCGCGTGCTGGCGCTGCAGTAGTCTTAAGCCGCGGCCGATTGAGGGCGCAAACTCGTAAAAGCGCCTATGGAGGCCCTGGCCGAGTCCGCTTTGGATCCGATCGCTGTCGAAGGTTGGCAGCGCCGCGAAATGACGCGAAGGGCCAGAACTGGACTCATGCACCGCAGCAAACAACCCTATTATTCGATGACTTCGTCGGCGCGGAGCAGGATCGAAGTCGGCAATGTAAAATCGGCTGCTTTGGCGGTTTTCAAGTTGAGGGCGAACTCAAAATTGTCTGCTTGCTCGACTGGAAGATCAGATGGCTTTGCCCCTCTCAAAATCTTAGCTACGTAGGAAGCGCAGCGGCGATAAAGCGGTTCGGTGTCCACGCCATAGGACATGAGGCCGCCCGCCTCCACATAGGATTTGAAGATATACATCGCCGGAAGGCGATAACGAATTGCAAGCTCGGCTATCTGTTTGCCGTGTGGCGCAAACAATGGACTCGAAAGCACGAGAAGCAACTGCGCTTTGCTTTTCACAAGTGTTCGAAAAGCTTCCTCGAAATTGTATGGCGGTGCGTCCAGTTTAACTGAGACGACTGACATCCCCATTTTGCGCGCTTCCTGCTCGGCTGGATCGAACTGGTCCGCCGACTGGGCATCCCATAAAATGCCGAGTTGGGTTTTCGCGGGGAATGCTTCCGCAAGCAATTGCAGCTGTTTTGGAGCAAGCTCCGGCTGCCGGAAAAACAGGCCCGTGATGTTGCCGCCGGGGTGAGAAAGACCCTTGACGTAACCGCGAGCGATAGGATCATAATTGAACGCCATCATCACGATCGGGCGGCCGGAATTCGGCGCAATTGCCGCGCGCAAGGAAATTTCCGATCCGGTGGCGACTAATACGTCGGTCTTTGCCGCAATGAGTTGCCTTACGCCTGCAATCGCAGCGTCCAGTCCCTGGTCGGTCCGACGATATTGCATGTCGAGATTCTTACCTTGGCTAAAGCCAAGCTTTTGCAATTCAGTCGATAGAATTTGATATCCACGCCCTGCCAGGGTGAGATCAAGACTTGGCCCCAACACACCAACACGTGCAACAGCGTCGGTCTCTTGTGCACGACCGGCAAAGGGCCATGCGACTAACGCCCCGCCCAAGATGAGAAATTTCCGCCGTCTCATGGAGCCCCCAAAGTCCACGTCACACCCTAGCACATCGTCGAATGGGGGATGTGTTTTGCATCACAGCAAAATTGGCTGCCGATGTCGCTGAAGGGTCAAAGACCCCACATTTCAGTATCCATGGCACGTCCATTCTCCCCTCGAAAACGACCCTCGGCCGATTTTATTCAATGAGCTCGTCGGCGGTCGCGAGCAGCATCGGCGGGACAGTCAAACCGAGGGTTTTCGCTGTCGTACGATTTATTGCCAGTTCAAATTTGGTTGGCAGTTCGATTGGCAGGTCGCCAGGCTTTTCACCCTTGACTATCCGACCAGCGTAGCTTCCCGCTTTGCGGTAAACGTCGGTGATGCTTGCACCGTAACTGATCAGGCCACCAGCTCGCACAAAATCGCGAAGGTAATACGCCGTGGGTAGCGCAAGCCGTGCTGCAGCCTGGATCAATTGAGTGGGGTGGCTATCGAAGAAGGGGTCAACGCTAATAAGCATCGCTGAGTTCGGCCACTTGGCCAGTTCAACGAACGCTCCATCAATGTCGTGTTCGGTGCCAGCGGTGAGCACCTGGAATTCTCGTCCGACCGTACGTGCAGCTGATTGTGTATCGCGCACTTGGGATTCGGCACTTGCAGAGTTGGGATAAATGAGGAGGCCGAACGTCGCGGTCTTCCGCGCAATTTCGGTCAGAAGTTCCACTTGTTTTGCGCCAAGGGCACCGGAATAGAAGGTTGCGCCGGTGACGTTCCCCCCTGGCCGGTTGAGACTTTTTACGAGTCCATTGGATACCGGGTCGTACCCAGTCGTGAATACGATTGGCACTGCCTTGGTTGCCGCCATCGCCGGACCAGATGTTCCGCCAGCGATAATTACAGCGACCTGACGACTGACAAGGTCTGCCGCGAGCGCTGGAAGTCGCTCGGTATGACCTTCGGCATAACGATACTCAATTGCGACGTTCTCACCCTCGATGTAGCCCACTTCCTTGAGACCCGCGTGGACGGCAGCGACCAGATATTCGGCCTCTTTCGGAGTTCTACTACTGAGGAAGCCAATTACTGGAACGCCGGTCTGCTGAGCACGCACCCTATGCGGCCAAGCAGCGGCTCCGCCGAGCAACAAAATGAATTCGCGCCGCCTCACAGGCTCCCCTCCATCCGAGGGATTCAACCCTACCACATCATCGAATGAGGGTGAGTTGTGCATTACAGCAATTTTCGGTGCCGATGGCAGAGGTGGGTCAGTTTCGACCCGCACAAGCAGGCCGGCGGGTCCAGCGATGTCTGCTTTGCTCTGAAAGCGGAAGTTAAATCAGGATATTGGCATCTGACGCGATGGCGCGACGGTGCTCGCGTGCGCGTCCTAGCTCGATCCCGCCTGGTAATGAGCGGCCTGATCGGTCGACGGGACGCGGCCTTTATGCGCAAGCATCTGCCGCAGATAGGCGACGTTGGCGGCCGCCTGGTCGGGCGACAGATCGGCGCGGGCGATCTGTTCGGCTTCGCCGAAGCGGCCCTCCAATCCGACCACCAGAGCGAGATTCTGCCGCACCCGCGGATCGGCCGACTTCTGCGCCACCGCGAGCCGCAATGTCGCTTCGGCGTCCTTGAGGTCCTTCGATAGCGCATAGGACAGCCCGAGATTGGACAGCACCGACGGCTCGTTGGGAACGATCTTCAGCGCAGTGAGATAGTGGCGTTGCGCGTCCTGGTGCCGTCCCAGCTGATCGAGCACGGCGCCTTGCGCGGACAGGATGCGCCAGTCGGGCTGTTCGGGCGTGTGGGCGCGATCGAACACCGTAAGCGCCTGTTCGTACTGGCCGGTATCGGCGAGCGCGCGTCCATACTCGCCGAGTACGAGCTTATTGTGCGGGTTTTGCATCGACAGTTCTTCGAGGATGGCGACCGCCTGCGCGCTCTGCCGCGTCGCGCGCAACGCCTGCGCATAGCGCAAAGCGGCCTCGACGTTGGACGGATCGGCGCGGTATTTCTGGCCATAGACTTGAATGTCGTGCTGCCAATCGGCATCCGTGCGGTCGGTCGGGGCGAGCGTGAGCGATCCGGTGGTCTCGGCGCTCTGCGTCGTCTGGCATCCCGCCGTGGCCGCGGCGATTGCGGTGACGATCGCAGCGGAGGCGACGAGGCGTGCAAAGCAAGATCGGGTCGAACGCATCTCGATCGCTGCCGGAATAGCTGCCAGATCGCTGCAACCGGCGCAGACGCGCCCGTGCCGCATGGTCGATCAGCAATAGACCGTTAACCCTAACGAGCCGTTAACGGCTTGCGGCGAGAGGAGCTTGTTACGCGCCGCGGCCTCGGGGCGCGGCGGCGGGGCGTTGTTTCCCGCTCATGGCCGTACTCGGGTTCGGCTTCGCCGGCCCGAGCACGGGCTCCAGCGGCAATCCAGTTTGGACGCAAAAGACCGGTTTGGACGCAAAAGACTGGGTCCCGGATTCCGCGGGGACGAGCGGACTACACCGAGGCGTGCGCGACGCCGGCCTTCGCGTTGAGCGCATCGCCGGCGCCTTCGTAAAAACTCTGCGCTTCCGGCAGCACGATCGCGGCCGAGCGCACGGAATGCGTCGAAGGATCGATGCCGTCCGGTTCTTTGCCCTGCGCGGCGGCAAGCGCGGCTTTGCGCAGGCGCTGCCGCGCCATGATCACGCCGTTGTCGGTCGAAACCAGGTTTTCTTTGCTGCGGTCCTGGATCGGCCCGCTGCTCTCCTGGATCGCAGCATCCTGCATGGCGATGCCTTTGACGCCGGAATACGATTTATGGTGCTTCTGCGCCATGCGGTCGATCATGTAGTCGTTGTCTTTGTTGATGACCGGACGGAACGAGCCGGGGATGAGATTGACGTGGATGCCGCCGCCGTTGCGCATCACCTCGAGCTCATGCGCGGATAGCGGCCGCGCCGGATGATGGGTGAAGCACCACACCATGCAATTCTCGTCGTCGACCGGCACGAAAGCGTGGCCGTTGAGCGCATTGTCGCCGTAGGGCGGGATCATGGTGTGGAACGGCATGATCCATTGCGTGATGCGCCAGTAGAGCTGGCCCGGCGTCGCCGGCCGGCGCACCCCGATCACCATGCCGCCCTTGGTCTCGATCACTTCGAAGCGGACCTCGGTGCCGCGGGTGAATTCGGCGCCCTGGCTGACATGGAGAGGATCGCTGCGCAGATCGTGCCGGTGCAGGAAGGAGACGTGCACGGAATCGATGCCGCCTTCCAGCGCCTGCAGCCAGTTGCATTCCTGGGTGCGCTTGCTGACGAAGCGGTGCGTGGCGGGGACCGTCGCCCATTCGAAGTTCGGCAGCGGCGGTTTGAGCGCCGGCGGGCCCATATAGATCCAGATCGCGTCGCCCATTTCGACGCATGGATAGGCCGCAAGCTTGATCTTGTTGCAGAAGCCGCTCTCGACCGGCTCCGACGGCACCTCGATGCATTGGCCGGAGCTGTCGTATTTCCAGCCGTGATAGGGACAGCGCAGCCCGTTGTCCTCGTTGCGGCCGAACCACAGCGACACGCCGCGATGGGCGCAAAACTCGTCCATCACGCCGACGCGGCCGGCGCTGTCGCGAAACGCGATCAGCCGCTCGCCGAGGAGCTTGACCCGCACCGGCGGGCAATCGGGCTCCGGGATTTCCGCGGACAACAGCGCCGGGATCCAATAGCGCCGCATCAAGTCGCCCATCGGCGTTGCGGGGCCGGTCAAAGTGAGGAAGTCGTTGTGCTCGGGTGTGGTCATCGGCGCAAAGCATACACCTCTCGCCGCGGCGCGGGGAGAGGGCCCGAAGCATGCATCCGATCTTTCGCGATTACAGACATTTTGCCAATGGGGCCAAGGGCGAGCGCCGGACGATGATCCAACTCTGATCGATCGAATGTCTTTGCAATCGCCAGACGGCAATATGGCCTTGCGTGGCGGGCAACATCTTGGATTCGGTGTGGTGCGCCGGTATCATCGAAATTCCAAAATGGAGAGATCTTGCGATGGCGACCGGCAGCGTGAAGTAGTTCAACCCGACCAAAGGTTATGGGTTCATTCAGCCGCAAGGCGGCGGCAAGGACGTTTTCGTCCATATCACGGCGGTAGAGAAGGCCGGTCTGTCGATCCTCAACGAGGGCCAGCAGGTCGAGTTCGAAGAGGTTGCCAACAAGGGGAAGACCTCGGCGGAGAACCTCAAGGTGAAGTGAACCTCATATGGGGCGCCCCGCGCGCCCCTCCATGGGGATGGATCGTGAGTAGTCCCGATCAGAAGCCTGACGATCTTGACGCCATTCTCCGCGACGCGGGCGGCCTTCAGGGACTAAAAGCCGCCGGGCGGTGGCGATGCGCGTTAGGCGGCCTGTCGCCGAACGCGAGCAACGAGGAAAGGCTTCAACATGGCCGGCGGTGATGACGACTATGGTGACGCGTTCAAGAAAGCGAAGCTTGAACACGACCAACAACTGGAAGCCCCCACAGAGGCCAAGCGTTTGCAGGCGGAAGCCGATGCAGACATCGCCGTATTGAGCGATGTGGTGCTGCCCCAATTACAGGCTGCTGCTCAGAAATTGCTCCCGCTCGGCGGCAAAGTAGAAATTCGGCAGTACGGCCGCACCGGAAATACCTTACGGCCCGCGTCGGTTGCTTTCCGCATAACGGATCAGCAGGATAAGCAAGATCGGGCGGGCTATGGAAAGGGCCACCAAAGCCGCGTCTATTTGGTTGTTCCGCGCGGCGGGGTGGTCACAGTCACTTGCGGCGACGGATTCGACGTGACAGGCCAGCCGAAACAACCCAAGAACGTAAGCGAGGAGATCGGTATCCAGCGACGCGATGACGTTACAATCGAGAATGTTAAAAAACTGATCATGCGTGCGATCGAGGAATACCGAAACGATCGCGGTCCACCCGGCGCGCGAATAACGACGATCACCTAAAACACGGGAAAAATGTACCGATCGGCGAAAAAGTTGGCCCATAAATCTAAAAGTGAGGGCAATGGGGCTCGCCCTGAGCTATGCAGCGGCGCGCGTGACACGCACTGTGACGAACTATGCTGGCGTGATAATTTTCAAGCAAGTTACCTCACCGGTTTTTCAGCTCCGCGATGGTCGCGGCAGCCACGACTTTCCCCCGCACGCGACGCGCAGCGGGGAGGAGGAGAAACTACGTCATCACCCGCACCGGCTTGCCGTCGAGGAAGCCGCGGATGTCCTCGACCACGCCGGCGAAGTAGCCGCGGTAGTTCTGCTCGGAGACGTAGCCGAGATGCGGGGTGATGACGACATTGTCCATCTTGCGCAACGGATGATCGAGCGGCAGCGGCTCGACGTCGAACACGTCGAGCCCGGCGCCGCCGATCTTCTTGTCGCGCAGCGCCGCGACGAGCGCGGCTTCGTCAATGATCGGGCCGCGCGAGGTGTTGATGAGGAAGGCCGTCGGCTTCATCAGCCCGATCTCGCTCTTGCCGACCAGGCCGCGCGAGCGCGCCGACAGCACGATATGGATGGTGATGAAGTCGGACTGCCGGAACAGCTCGTCCTTGCCGACATAGCCGACGCCGGCCTCTTGGCATTTCTCCGGTGTCAGGTTCTGGCTCCAGGCGATCACCGTCATGCCGAACGCCTTGGCGATTGCCGCGGTGCGGCTGCCGAGCTTGCCGAGGCCCAGGATGCCAAGCGTCATGCCTTCGAGATCGGGGCCGATGGTGGTCTGCCATTTGGCGCCGGCATGCAGCCGCGCGTTCTCGTAGCCGATGTGGCGCGTCAATTCGAGCATCAGCCCGATGGCGATGCCGGAGGTCGGGCTGCCGAACGAACCGGTGCCGCAGACAGTGATGCCGCGCGCTTTCGCCGCCTCGGTGTCGATCGAAGCGTTGCGCATGCCGGTGGTGATCAGAAGCTTCAGGTCGGGCAGGGCGTCGATGACGGCTTTCGGAAAGCCGGTCCGCTCCCGCATCGCGACGACGATCTGGAAGCCTTGCAGCGCCGCGATGACCTTATCCGGCCCGCCGAGATGCTCATTGAAGACCTTGAGCTCGACGTCGCCCTTGACCTTGGACCAATCGGCGACTTTGAGGACTACGTTCTGGTAGTCGTCGAGAATTGCGCAGCGAACCGCCATGATTCCCACCCCGATAAAAGCGTATTGGTGGCCGTAGCCGTCTCATAACGGCCAGGCCAAGACAAGCGCGATGGCGACGCGCCGAGGGCTGGGCGCGGATTCAAATCCGGCTGGGTAAGCCAGCTTCGCAATGTCTGCTTCGCTCCGAAAGCGGCTGAATTCTGCGTCGCCGCGAAATGACGCGAAGGGCCAAACGCTCCACTTTGCACTGCAAGAAAAACAGCGACCTTTGTCGGCGTCAGACCATCGCAGACACGACGGCCGACCCAGAATCGTCGAAAAGTGGAAACGGTGACCTCCGGCATTTTGCGCGAGATGACGCTTCGCTCAGCCTAAGCTGTCAGCTGTCGCGGGTCGCATAATCGACCGGTTGGCACACCCTCGTTGTTGATCTCGATCTGGAAGGCTTCGGACAAGCCCGCCCTACCAGACGACGTTAGTTCGAGTGCACGGCTGCCCGACACACATTTGAGCCATCCGAGCTCTAATAGACGATCCAGAATCCGAGCTCCGACGAGTCCCTTGAGGTGATAACGACGCTCGCTCCAGTCGAGACAAGGCTGGCAGAAAATCCGCCGAGTCCGCGGCCGCAGATCAACGCCGAACCCGGAAAGGAAACGCTCGCCCGAAGACGTGACCTCACCGCCTTCATCGGTGAGTACGATGTGCCCCATGGCCACAAGTGCATCGGTGACAGCGACTCCTACCTGGCCAGCCAGGTGATCGTAGCAACTTCGGGCAAAACGGAGTGCATCGTCGTTTGCTGACTGCGGCCGATGGCGCGGTGGCACCTCTATGGCGGCGACGACCTTGATGCTCTCCAGCATTGTCGCGACCAGCGGGGATGCGATCCGATAATAGCTGAAGCGGCGCTCGCGAGTGACAGTCAAAAGCCGCGCGGCAACCAGCTTGTTCAGGTGGCCGCTCGCCGTCGCGCGAGAGACATTGGCGCAGTAAGCAAGCTCAGTGGCCGTCAGCGACATGCCGCCCATAAGAGCATTAAGCATCGTCGCTCGCGCAGTGTCACCCACGAGAGCGGCCACTTCGACCAGATTTGCCGCCGCGACCATCCTTAACCCTATCGCTGATACCGGAAGTACATCAATCGAAAACAGTTCGGCACGGGCCGAACTGTTCGCGCGAGACAACTGCGAACCTCGCGGCAAGAATGCGCTGTAACAGGAGGAACGCATCATGGGAATGGCGGCGGTAATCTACGAGAAAGGCGCACCCGACAACTTCGTGTGGGAGGAGATCAAGGTCGGGTCTCCCGAGCGCGGCCAGGTACGTCTTCGCAGCACGGCCGTCGGCGTGAATTTCGCTGATACGTACCATCGAGCAGGTATCCCGCACCCGATGATCGTCGGCGATCCGCCGGTCGTCGTCGGTTTCGAAGGAGTTGGCGAGATCGAGGAGTTGGGTCCTGGCGTCACCGGATTCTCCGTCGGCGAACGAGTTTGCACCTGCCTTCCCCCAATCGGCGCCTATAGTCAGGAGCGCCTTTACCCGGCTGACAAGTTGATCAAAGTTCCAAAGGACTTGCCATTGGATGACGTTCAACTGGCAGGACTAATCCTGAAGGGGATGGCCGGCATAACGCCGGACCCGATCGATGGCTGCATCAAAGCGCAGACCAGACAAGTACTGCAGCGCGTCGACGAACTTCTTCAAGAGGCGGGGACGGACAGATCGAGGTTGCTTAGTGCGCAGGTGTGGCTTGCCGACATGCGCCAGTTTGAGGATCACAATGCAGTTTGGAACGAGTGGGTCGATCCTAGTAATCCGCCTGTGCGCGCGTGCTTGACGACGCAGTTCTGGCGGCCCGGCATGCTTGTCGAAGTCATGGTGACTGCAGCATTGAGATAAGTGTGCGTACTGCCATCGAGCGCAGCTTGCGGGTGTCCGCGGCGAGCACAACAGCGCTCGCCGCAGCGGCGCGGAGTTGCGTCAGAGGCGGTAACACAGGCTTGGGGGGCGAGCAGGCCCTCGACTTTACGCCGGACGAGCAAGCAAACCAGCAGCCAGACATCGCGCTCGCTTAGCCACACTCGGCATCTGCCGCACTGCGCCGAAGTCTCGTAGCAGAGCGACGAGAAGGGCCAATCTCAACAGGGACGAGCCCAGCAGCAGGTCCCGCTAGGTCGGCTATGGCCCTGAAAGCAGAAGTCAGAAATCAGGATATTTGCGGCTGCCGTAGCTCAGGCGCGGTGTTCGGCGATGTCGCTGGCAATGGGGCGTGACGGCGAAGTCGGCTGGGAGGTCTTATTGATCAGGCTGCCGTACTTGGCGTGCCATTTCGGGCCGGGGCCGCGCATGTAGTGCTTGTCAGGCCGGTACGAACCCCCGTAGCCGGGAATTTGCAACAATTCGCGAAGCGCCTTCGAGAGACCACGCCACATGATACGCTCCCTTTGCCCTTCGATGGGGGCTGTTCTTGGGATGTCGCCGCCGCGTTTATGGGACCAACGGCTGCCGTAAAACGCCGGTTCCATTTTCAAACGCGTGTTTGAGACACAGTATCGGGACAAATCATTAAAATTTGTTGCGATTTCGGCGGAGCTTGGCCGTAAATGTGATCAGGCTTAGCGAAGCTTTAGCGTCGGCTAAAAAGTGGGAACTGCGTTCCGGACGCGGTGCCGGAGTACCAGCCGCCGCAACACGTTCTTGCTCTCGCTTGCTCTCGATGGCCCGGGTCGCTACATCAACGCCAAGATTTTTTCCCGAAATGAGCGCCTTCGCGGTCATCACGCCTTTGCGGCGGATCGGCCACACAGCGCCAAGCCAGAGGGGCAGGGCGCCCAGCCTGCAATGCAATGGCCCGTCAATTCGTCTATCATATGGAAGGGTTGACCAAGATTTATCCGGGCAACCGGAAGGTCTTGGAGAACGTCAATCTGTCGTTCTATCCCGATGCCAAGATTGGCGTCCTCGGCGTCAACGGCGCCGGCAAATCGACCCTGCTCCGCATCATGGCCGGGCTCGATACCGAATATTCCGGCGAGGCCTGGGCGGCACAGGGCGCCCGCGTCGGCTACTTGGCGCAGGAACCCCAACTCGATGCGGCGAAGTCGGTCCGCGACAACGTCATGGAGGGCGTAGCGCCGCAGAAGGCGATCGTCGACCGCTACAACGAGCTCGCCGTCAATTATTCCGACGAGACCGCCGACGAGATGACCAAGCTGCAGGACGAGATCGAGGCCAAGGGACTGTGGGATCTCGATTCCAAGGTCGATCAGGCGATGGACGCGTTGCGTTGCCCGTTCGACGAGGCCGACGTCAGCAAACTCTCCGGTGGCGAGCGGCGCCGCGTCGCGCTGTGCCGGCTCTTGCTCGAACAGCCCGAGCTGTTGCTGCTCGACGAGCCGACCAACCATCTCGACGCCGAATCGGTGGCCTGGCTCGAAAACCATTTGCACAATTATCCGGGCGCCATCCTCATCGTCACCCACGACCGCTATTTCCTCGACAATGTGACGGGCTGGATTCTGGAGCTCGACCGCGGCCACGGCATTCCCTATGAGGGCAATTACTCGTCCTGGCTCGGGCAGAAGCAGAAGCGGCTGGAGCAGGAAGGCCGCGAGGAGGAAGCGCGCCAGCGTACGCTCGCCCGCGAGCAGGAATGGATTTCGGCTTCCCCGCGCGCCCGGCAGGCGAAATCCAAGGCGCGCTACGAGCGTTACGAGGACCTGTTAAAGAAGGCCGGCGAGAAGCAGACCCAGACCGCGCAGATCGTCATTCCGGTCGCCGAGCGGCTCGGCCAGAACGTGATCGACTTCGAGAACTTGCGCAAAGGCTACGGCAACAATCTTCTGATCGACGATCTCACCTTCAAGCTGCCGCCCGGCGGCATCGTCGGCATCATCGGGCCGAACGGCGCCGGCAAGACCACTTTGTTCCGCATGATCACCGGTGCGGAGAAGCCGGACGGCGGCACCATCCAGATCGGCGAGTCGGTGCAGCTCGGCTATGTCGACCAGTCGCGCGATTCGCTCGACGGCAAAAAGAGCGTCTGGGAGGAAATCTCCGGCGGCGCCGATGTGCTCCAGCTCGGCAAGCGCGAGGTCAATTCGCGCGCCTATTGCTCGGCCTTCAACTTCAAGGGCGCCGATCAGCAGAAGAAAGTCGGCTCGCTGTCCGGCGGCGAGCGCAACCGCGTGCATCTCGCCAAAATGCTCAAATCCGGCGCCAACGTGCTCTTGCTCGACGAGCCGACCAACGATCTCGACGTCGACACGCTGCGCGCGCTGGAACAGGCGCTGGAGGACTTCGCCGGCTGCGCCGTCATCATCAGCCACGACCGCTGGTTCCTCGACCGCATCGCCACCCATATGCTGGCCTTCGAGGGCGACAGCCACGTCGAATGGTTCGAGGGCAATTTCCAGGACTACGAGAAGGACAAGATGCGGCGGCTGGGGACGGATACCGTCATCCCGCACCGGATCAAATACAAGAAGTTTAGCCGCTAATCCGGCCTACGGCGCAATCAGCGCGACATCGGGAAAATATGTCCGGTAACGCCGCACGTCGCGGGTGAGCACCGGGCAGCCGAGCACCTGTGCATGGGCGCCGATGAAAAAATCAGCAAGGACGCCAGTGCGGATGCCGCCCATGCGCCGATATCGACGGAATGTCTCTCCGGCAAGAAATAATGCGGATTTCGGCGCGCGGTCGAACTTTACCGCGAATGCCTGGACAGATGCGTCGAGTTCGGCTTCATTTGATACGTGCCCGGCCATTTCCGCGTAGATGACTTCATTGATGAGCAGCGGTCCTTTAATTGACTGTATGCGAAGATTTGCAACTGACCAGCTTAGCCAATTGGAGTCGTTCGTCAGCACGTCGAGCAGGACATTCGTGTCGACGAGCGTCATTTCTTTTTCTGTCGAAATGTGGCCGATTCGCCGCGACTCATTTCCATGATTTCGTCGGTGGTAATCCCGCGTATGATCCGGCGCTTGGCCAAGGCGCGCAGCCTTTCCTCATATTCGGAAGCTTTATCCGGATGGCCGACATAGACGCCGCCCGATGCGGTGGCGCGCACGACCACTTTGTCGCCGGGCTTGATTCCGGCGGCTTCGCGAACGCTCTTGGGGATCGTCACTTGGCCTTTGGACGTAACGGTAGTGATCACGGAAGCCTCGGTATTACCTTTCGTCATAAAGTAATACCGCGGGCCGGCCGCAGTCAATGAGCGGCCGAGCGCGATTATGCCGCCCGGCCAAGGGACAAGATGCGGCGGCCGGGCACCGATACGGTCATCCCGCATCGGATCGAGTCCAAGAAATTCTCAAGGTAATCCGGCCTATTAACGACATTCGCAACAATGGCGATTCCGGGCCCCGACTCATATATATCGGTGATTAGGGCCTCCGCAGGCGTTTTTTCGAAATAGGGCCGGAGGTGAGATTGCGCGCTTTCCGCGCAAAAGGAGAAAACATTGGCAACCAGAGCAAGCGAAGCCCGCTCCAGTGAGATCAAGGCGCGTGCCGAGGCGAATTTCAAGAAGGAAGAACGCGCCAAAGAAGGCGCCAAGGCGATGTCGGAATATCAGGCCGATGGCCGCAAGGTTCGTGAACAAATGGCACGATTGAAGGCGCTGCGCCTGGCCAAAGAGGCAGCGGCCGAAGTGGCCCCGGCCGCCCCGGTCCCCGCCGCCAAACGCGCTCGCGGCAAGCGTTAACCTTTGCGCGAGGGCGCGCCGCAAGCTGGACCACGGCAATCACGCCTTGAAACGAACACACGAATGGTCCATATCAGATTCGCGGCCTTATAGGCCCGCTGCGAGCCGCGTGTACGGGATGCCGACGGCGAAAACCCGTTAATTGGCTTCTGGCTCGCTCTTTATCCTCCTCATCGACAGCCCAGATCGCGCGGGGTGTCCGGTTTTCCCGCAAAGCCAGCCGCGGCGCATCGCGCGACGGCTCCGGCAGCGCGCATAACAGAAAGCTATTTCTTTGACCGACTTTCACGACTTTAGACTGAACGACGCCATCACCCGTGCTCTCATAGAAGAGAAATACTCGACCCCGACGCCGATCCAGGCGCAGACCATCCCGACCGTCATGGCGGGCCGCGATGTGATCGGCATTGCCCAGACCGGAACCGGCAAAACCGCAGCCTTCGCGCTGCCGATCCTGCATCGTCTCGCCGGCAACCCGCGGCCTCTGGACCATAAAACTTGCCGCGTCCTGGTACTGAGCCCGACCCGCGAACTGTCGGGCCAGATTCTCGATAGTTTCCGCGCCTACGGCCGTCATCTGCGGCTCAAATCCACTTTGGCGATCGGCGGCGTGTCGATGGGCGCCCAGGTCCGCAGCCTTATGCACGGCGTCGATATTCTCGTTGCCACGCCCGGCCGGCTCCTCGACCTCGTCCACAGCAATGCGCTTCGCCTCGGCGGCGTCGAGTGTTTCGTGCTCGATGAGGCCGACCGCATGCTCGACATGGGGTTCATCAACGACATCCGCAAAATCGTCGCGAAACTTCCGGCCAACCGGCAGACGCTGATGTTTTCCGCCACCATGCCGCGCGCCATCGCCGACCTCGCCGCGCAGATGCTGCGCGATCCGGTCAAGGTTGCGGTCACGCCGGGCGCTTCGACGGTGGAGAGCGTCGAGCAGCGCATCATCCGCGTCGACCGCGCCGCCAAGCCCGCGATCCTCGTCGATGTGCTGCGAGCGGAAGCAGTCGACCGTGCGCTGATTTTCACGCGCACCAAGCACGGCGCCGATAAAGTGGTGCGCCGGCTCGTTCAGGCCGGTATCGCGGCCGAGGCCATCCACGGCAACAAGTCGCAAGGTCAGCGCGAGCGCGTGCTCGCGGCGTTTCGCACCGGCAAGGTCAGAACGCTGGTCGCCACCGATATTGCCGCGCGCGGCATCGACGTCGACGGCATCAGCCATGTGGTGAATTTCGATCTGCCGAATGTGCCTGAAACCTATGTGCATCGCATCGGCCGCACCGCCCGCGCCGGCGCCGAAGGCATCGCGATCTCGCTGTGCGACGCCGAGGAAATGGCGTTCCTGCGCGATATTGAGAAACTCATCCGCATGTCGTTGCCGATGACCGATCGGCGCTCGCACCCGCAGCGCGCGGAGGCGCCGGCCGCCAAGAATGCGCCCGGCCGCCACGGCGCCAATGGCCACGGCAGAAAGCAGCATCCGCGCCGCGGCAACGGCGCGAGCAAGCAGCACCATCACGCGCAAGACCATCACGCGCAAGACCATCGCGCCCAAGACCATCGCGCGCAAGGCCATCGCGCGCAGCCGCATAACGGGCAACCCCAAGAACCCGGCATCGCTGCCGTTGCCTTCATGCGCCGCGATGCGGCCGCGGACCGCGACGCGACACAAGGCGAACCGCGCCGGACCGGGCATTCGAGAGGCGCGTGACATGACGAAAGAAGAACTTTTGGAATTCGAAGGCCTGGTCATCGAGATCCTGCCGGATGCGCGCTATCGCATTCAGCTCGACAACGGCCACGCGCTGATTGCCTACACCGCCGGACGAATGAAAAAGAATCGAATCAAGACGCTCGCCGGGGACCGGGTGACGGTCGAAGTCTCGCCCTATGACCTCGAAAAGGGGCGGATGATCTTCCGCCATAAGGACGAACGCGCCGGAACGGGCCCGCGTCCGCCGCAGCGGCATCAATATCGCCGCCGCTGATCGTCTTTTTGATTGAGCATGATCTTTTCCGACCTTCCTTCGCCCGCCGACCCGCCTACGCTCGCTACGCGAGCTTCGGAGGGTTTGTGTCCGCCGAAGCGCATAGCGCGAAGGCGGAAGCGGGCTTCGCGAAGGCGGGAAACCGGTATCCAGTTTTCGGGATCATGCTTTAGCACCACGGCTTGACCGGCTTGCTATCTCCCGGCGCGATGCCGCCGAGGTGTTGCTTGATTTCCTCATATTGCGGGTCGTCGGGCGCGTAGCGAATTTCGCCTTCCGCGACCGGGTCCGGCCACAGCGAGCGCAGGTGCAGCGTGATGGTGCCGTCATTGGCCATTTCCGCGGTGCCGATGCTGTCAATGGCCGCGCAGGGGATCGAGTCGTTCGGCTTGTCCTGCGCCGCGGCGGCGCCGGCGAAGGCTGCAGCGGCCAGAACAGCCATCGCTGCGCTCCGGGAGGACATCGGCGAAAACTCCTGGCCGTTTCATTGGCGCATGATCTTTTCCGAAAACCGGTTTCCACTTTTCGGGATCATGCTCTATTACGTCGCCAGCATAGTCGAATCGACCGCTAATGTCGCAACGCCTGGACATCGAACGCCATGGAAGACTGGAGCGCCCGTCAGTATCTCAAATTCGAGGATGAACGGACCCGGCCGCCGCGCGATCTGCTCGCGCAGGTGCCGCTGCAGCGGCCGCGGCTCGCCGTCGATCTCGGCTGCGGGCCCGGCAATTCGACCGAGCTGATCGCCGCGCGGTTTCCGCAGTCGGAAATCGTCGGGCTCGATTCCTCGCCGGACATGCTGCGCAAGGCCCGCGAGCGGCTGCCCAAATGCAAATTCGTCGCGGCCGATATCGCGACCTGGACGCCCGATCCGGGCACCGATCTCATTTTCGGCAACGCGGTGATGCAATGGCTGCCGGATCATCCCGCCATCATGTGCCGGCTGCTCGAATCGATGCCGCAAGGCGGCGTGCTGGCGATCCAGATGCCCGACAATACGCGCGAGCCGGCGCTGCGCTTTCAGAAGGAGGTGGGCGAGAGCGGCCCCTGGAAAGATCATCCGGAAGTCAAGGCGGCGCCGCGCGACGATTTGCTGCCGCCCGAAGCTTATTACGATCTGCTCAAGCCCGCCTGTTCGCATCTCGATATTTGGCACACTGCCTACAATCACGTGATGGCGTCGCCGGCCGCGATCACCGAATGGTTCAAGGGCTCTTCGCTACAGCCGTTCTTGTCGCCGCTTAACGCCGCGGACCGCGAGAAATTCCTCGCCGCCTATACCGACAAAATCGTCGGCGCCTATAAACCGCGCTACGACGGCAAAGTGCTGTTGCGCTTCCCGCGGCTTTTCATCCTGGCGGTGCGATGAAATTCTGTTGCGCCCTGCTCGGCATCGTTTTGCTGAGCGGCGCGCTCGGCGTTCAACCCGCCCGTGCCGACGCCGCATTCACCGCCTTCCTGCAAGCGCGATGGCCGCAAGCCGCAGCGCTCGGCGTTTCGCGCGCCACCTTCGATGCCGCAACCCGCGGGCTCGAGCCCGATCTCACGCTGCCCGATCTCGTCTTGCCGGGGGGCGCGCAGAAGCCGCCGCCGGGCCAGCCGGAATTCGTCGAGACGCCCGCCGATTATCTCAAAGAGCCCGTGATCGAACGGCTCGCCGCGCAAGGCCGCAAACTCCTCGCGCAATACCGCGGCCCGCTCGATACCATCGAGCGGCAGTTCGGCGTGCCGCCGGCGATCTTGCTTGCGGTCTTCGGCCGCGAAACCGATTACGGCCGCGCCGCGGATACCCACGACGCCATCCGCGTTTTGGCGACGCAGGCCTATTACGGCAAGCGCAAGGAAAAGTTCGCTCAGGAATTCCTGCTGGCGCTGAAAATCTTGGACGAGGGCAAGATCGCGCGCCCCGACATGAAAAGCTCCTGGGCCGGCGCCATGGGGCTCACGCAATTTCTGCCGTCGGACTATCTGAAATATGCGGTGGATTTCGAGCACACCGGCAAAGCCGACATCTGGAATTCGGTGCCGGACGCGCTTGCCTCGGCCGCCAAGCAGCTCCTCGACAAAGGCTGGCAGCCCGGCCTGCACTGGGCCTATGAAGTGCACCCGCCGGGCAATGTCGACTGTACCGTCGGCGTGCCGGATTACACATTGCCCATTGCTGAGTGGCTCAAGCGCGGTTTCGTGCCGGCTTACGGGCGCGCGATCGCCGCCGCGGAACGCGCCGCGCCGGCCTCGCTGCTGCAGCCGGCCGGCCTTTACGGTCCGTCGTTTCTCGCCACCGCGAATTATTTCGTCATCAAGGAGTACAATTTCTCCGATCTGTACGTGCTCTTTGTCGGCCACTTGAGCGACCGCATCGCCGATCCGCGGCAGCAAACCGCCACATTCGAAACGCCTTGGACCAAAGTGGCGCAGCTGCCGACCGGCGATCTCGACCGCATGCAGCGCATTCTCACCGCGCGCGGCTATTATCGCGACAAAATCGACGGCAAGGCCGGCATGCTGACGCGCGCCGCGCTCGGCGCCTATCAGAAGCAGAACGGTCTGAAGGTCGATTGCTGGCCGACGGCAGCGGTCTTGCAGCAGATGGAAGCGGGCGGCCGATGATTAATTCCGCGGCTGGAATCGTTGCGACCGATATTGCGCTGCCACCGAATGTTGGAATCCGACCCCCCGCGAACGAACGCCCATAGCCATGATTGGACAGCGCCCGATCGGGACGATATCCATTCGGCAACCCATCAAGCGACACACGAGATCCCGACATGGCTGACACCCCTGACTATACGCCACCGGAAGTTTGGGTCTGGGAGAAGGATGACACTCCCAATTGGCGTTATGGCCATCTCAATCGCCCTATCGCGGGCGCGACGCATCAGAAGGCGCTGCCGCGCGGCAAGCACCCGCTGCAGCTCTATTCATTAGCGACCCCTAATGGCGTCAAGGTGACGGTTATGCTGGAGGAATTGCTGGCCTCCGGTCACAGCGGAGCCGAATACGACGCCTGGCTGATCCGGATCGGTG
>Ga0207416_1001457_pt1 | contig 31122 bp, 26 predicted proteins | sample PaiPotPPM11metaG_FD_184107 | JGI IMG/M metagenome (GOLD analysis project Ga0207416, IMG submission 184107) | Iron sulfur acid spring bacterial and archeal communities from Banff, Canada, to study Microbial Dark Matter (Phase II) - Paint Pots PPM... ... | reverse complement strand
AAGCAGTTCTCAGGATGCGAGAAGTACAGGATGGCCTCTTGCAGGCTCTTGGGTTCGGCGGTGCCGGTAGTGTCCATGCCTGAAGTATGGCACAGAGGGATGGATTAGTCAAGTATGTTTATGCCCTAATTTGATGGCTGCCCGGCTTTAGTTTCATGGTGGCCCGCCGCGGAGTCGGCGGGCAGTCAAGTCCGCCGGCACTAGTAGGTTCTCCTGACCTCCCAACTGCTCGGCCTCTCGCCGGCCACCTGCCCATCCGCCACCTGTCTCGTGCCGTTCGTCCCCTGTGAAGACCGTGTAACGGGCCCCGACTTCGCGGGGCGGCTCGGCCAGGCTGCGCAGGGACGACTGGTCGGACCAGGGCGTCTGCGTCGTGACACAGCGGGGAAAAACAGCAGTGCACGAACGGTGTCGTGCAGAAGCGTCGTCATCATCGCATAGGCAGGGCCGGACGGCAGGAGTCAGAGGGCGGGCGAAGAAAGAGGACGCAGCGGCGGATTCCCGGATTTTTGATCGGACGATCATGATGGAGGAATCTCCGGGGAGACCGCGGCGTATCATCCAATAGGACGTGGCAAGAGGGAGATCCTTCCCAGACTCTGCCGGCCTGCCGGGGGTCAGCGATACACACCGGGCCCCTGGTGCGAACACCGAGCTCACAGGGATCGTAGTAGCGAGAGAACAACGATGCAGGCGACGCAGCAGACGGCGCACATGAGGCTCTGGCAGAGAGGGGGTCAGCCGCAGGATGTTTGAACGGTTCACGGAACGGGCGCGCCGCGTCATCATCCTGGCGCAGGAAGAAGCCAAGCGGCTCAACCACAGCGCGGTCGGCACGGAGCACATCCTCCTGGGCATCATCCGGGAGGGCGAAGGCGTTGCCAGCAAGGTCCTCGAGTCGCTTAACATCAACCCCGAGCGCGTCCGCGCCGAGATCGAGAGCGCCATCGGCCGCGGCGAACGCACGCCCTATGAGGAAGTCGCCTTTACCCCGCGGGCCAAGAAGGTCCTGGAGCTCGCGCTGGACGAGGCCCGCCGGCTCGGCCACAACTACATCGGTACGGAGCACCTGCTCCTCGGGCTGATCCGGGAAGGCGAGGGTGTGGCCGCCCGCGTGCTCGAGGCGATGGGCGCCGATCTCGAGCGCGTCCGCTCCCAGGTCGTCTACCTGCTCGGCGAAGAAGGCACCGCCTCCTACACCAAGCAGGCCAGCAAGACGCCGACGCTCGACGAATTCGGCCGCGACCTGACGAAGCTCGCCCGCGAGAACAAGCTCGATCCGGTCATCGGCCGCGAGCGCGAGATCGAGCGCGTCATTCAGGTGCTGTCCCGCCGGACCAAGAACAACCCGGCGCTGATCGGGGAGCCGGGCGTCGGCAAGACGGCAATCACGGAAGGGCTGGCGCAGCGCATCGTGCGGGGCGACGTCCCCGAGGTGCTGCGCAACAAGCGCGTGGTGCAGCTCGACCTGGCCGCGCTCGTCGCGGGAACCAAGTACCGCGGCGAGTTCGAAGAGCGGATGAAGAAAGTCATGGAAGAGATCCGCAAGGCGCAGGGCGAGGTCATCCTGTTCGTGGATGAGCTCCACACGCTCGTCGGCGCCGGCGCGGCGGAAGGCGCGATCGACGCGAGCAACATCCTCAAGCCGTCGCTGTCGCGCGGTGAGCTGCAGTGCATCGGCGCGACCACCCTCGACGAGTACCGCAAGTACGTGGAGCGCGACGCGGCGCTGGAGCGGCGCTTCGCGCCGATTCTCGTCGCGGAACCCAACGTGGACCAGGCGGTCGAGATCCTCCGCGGCCTCCGGGAGCGATACGAGGCGCACCACGGCGTCAAGATCGGCGACGACGCGCTCGTGGCCGCGGCCCAGCTCGCGGACAAGTACATCTCGGACCGGTTCCTGCCGGACAAGGCCATCGACCTGATGGACGAGGCGTCGAGCAAGATCCGCCTCCAGGCGAGCTTCCTGCCGCAAGAGGTGCGGCAGGCGATGGAAAAGGCGGACCGGGCGCGCCGCGAAAAGGAAGACGCGATCAAGAACCAGGACTTCGAGAAAGCCGCGGGCCTGCGCGACAAGGAAAAGGTGCTCCGGCAAAAACTCGAAGAGCTGGAGAGCTCGTGGAAGACCGACAAGGGCCGCGACATCACGACCGTGACGGCGGACGACATCGCCGACATCGTGTCGAGCTGGACCGGCATTCCGGTGACCCGCCTCGTCGAAGAGGAGACCGAAAAGCTCCTCAAGATGGAGGACCAGATCCACAAGCGGATCGTGGGCCAGGAAGAGGCGGTCACCGCGGTCTCGCGGGCGGTGCGCCGGGCGCGGGCCGGGCTCAAGGACGCCCGGCGTCCCATCGGGTCGTTCATCTTCCTCGGGCCGACTGGCGTCGGCAAGACCGAGCTGACGCTGGCGCTCGCGGAGTTCCTCTTCGGCGACGATAACGCCGTGGTGCGGATCGACATGTCGGAGTACACCGAGCGGCACACGGTGTCCCGGCTCGTCGGCGCGCCTCCGGGCTACGTCGGCTACGAGGAGGGCGGCCAGCTCACGGAGCAGGTCCGCCGCCGGCCGTATTCGGTCGTGCTGCTCGACGAGATCGAGAAGGCGCACCCGGAGATCTTCAACGTGCTGCTCCAGATCCTGGAGGACGGACGCCTCACGGACGCCCAGGGGCGCGCGGTCGACTTCAAGAACTGCGTCGTGATCATGACGAGCAACGTCGGCGCGCCGCAGATTCAGCGCGAGGGCCAGGGACTCGGCTTCCGCGGCTTGGCGGACGTGGAGCTCGACGCGCAGCGGCAGTACGACAAGATGAAGTCGCACGTGATGGACGAGCTGCGGCGGGCGTTCCGGCCGGAGTTCCTGAACCGCGTGGACGAGATCATCGTCTTCCGGCCCCTGTCCCGCGACCAGATCACGGCGATCGTCGACATCCTGATGGACCGCGTGCGGCGTGAGATCCGCGGGCAGGGCATGGGCCTCGCACTCACCCAAGCCGCGCGCGACGTCCTCGCCGGCGAAGGCTTCGATCCGCAGTACGGGGCGCGGCCGCTGCGGCGGGCGATTCAGCGGCTCGTGGAAGACCCGCTCTCGGACGCGATGCTGCGCGGCCGGTTCAGCACCGGCGACGAGATTCTGATCGACGCGCACGACAACGAGCTCGTCTTCGAGAAGAAGCGCGAGCCGGTGACGGTGGACAAGGGATCATAGACGCCCGCCGGCTTGGCGGGTGGCACGGTGCGGCGCGACGGCCCGGGCAGGGTGCCCGGGCCGTCGCATACTCCAGGAGGCCGCCTCCGCCGCAGGTGGAGCACGGCCGGAGGTCCTGCGCTAGACAGGGCGGCATCGCGAACGGCTGGGTGGCACGCCGCCCTGGGGGAGGATCATGCCGAAGCCCACACGGTCAGGCGGCGCTGAGCCGCGGACCGTCTTCGTCTGTCAGGAGTGCGGCTACGAGTCGACCAAGTGGCTCGGCCGCTGTCCCGGCTGCAGCGCGTGGAACAGCCTGGTCGAGGAGCGGATGGGACCGCCGGCCGGCGGCCGGCGGCGTGAGCCGGGGCTGCGCGGGGGAGCGGCGGAAGGCGGGGCGCGTGCGGCGGCGGATGCCGTCCCGATCGGCGAGGTCGTGCTCGACGACGCCGTGCGCCGGAGAACCGGCCTCGCCGAAGTCGACCGCGTGCTGGGGGGCGGCGTCGTTCCTGGTTCCGTCGTTCTGATCGGCGGGGACCCCGGCGTCGGCAAGTCCACGCTCGCGCTCGCCGTGGCGCAGCACGTGGCCGCGTCGAGCCCCGGGTGGGAGCCGGGACGTCCCGATGCCGATCGTGACGCCCGCGCGGTCCTCTACGTCTCGGGCGAGGAATCGGTCCGCCAGACCAAAATGCGGGCCGCGCGGCTCGGCATCGACGCGCCGAACCTGCTCGTGCTGGCGGAGACCGATCTCGATCAGATCGTGGCCCAGGTCGACCGGATCCGGCCGTCGCTCGTGGTGATCGACTCCATTCAAACCGTGTACCGTGCCGATATCACGGCGGCGCCCGGCAGCGTCGCCCAGATTCGCGAATGCACCGGCGACCTTCTCCGGATCGCCAAGATGGACGGCGGGCCGGCGGTGCTCGTGATCGGCCACGTGACGAAGGAAGGCGCCATCGCGGGGCCGCGCGTGCTGGAGCACATGGTCGACACCGTGCTGTACTTCGAGGGCGAGCGCCATCACGCGTACCGGGTGCTGCGGGCGACCAAGAACCGGTTCGGCTCCACCAACGAAATCGGCGTCTTCGCGATGAGCGGCCGCGGCCTGACGGAGGTCGCGGACCCGTCGGCGCTGTTTCTCGCCGAGCGCCCGGCAGGGGCATCTGGTTCCGCGGTCGTGTGCGCCATGGAAGGCACGCGGCCGCTGCTGCTCGAGGTGCAGGGGCTCGTGACGCGGACGCCGTTCGGCATGCCGCGGCGGACGGCCGCCGGCGTCGATTACAACCGGCTGCTCCTGCTGCTCGCAGTCTTAGAAAAGCGCGCCGGGCTGCACCTGTCGGCGCACGATGTCTACGTCAGCGTCGCCGGCGGCGTCCGGGTGGACGAGCCGGCGGCGGATCTCGGCGTGGCGCTCGCCGTGGCCAGCAGCCATCGGGACCGGCCGGTCGACGCCGGCGCGGTCGCGGTCGGAGAGGTCGGGTTGGGAGGCGAGGTGCGGGCGGTGAGTCAGATCGACCGCCGCATCGCGGAGGCGGCCAAACTCGGATTCCGGCGCGTGGTCGCGCCGCGCGCGAACCTGGTGGGCCTCGACGAGGTCCCCGCCGGCGTCGAGCTCACCGGCGTAGACCACGTCGCGGAGGCGCTCGAGCGCTTCGTCACGTAGCAACGCAGGCCCCTGGGCCTACGGCGTGGGCCAGAACGCCTGCGGGGCCTGCGTTGTCATAACATCGCAGCCGTGGGCGGTCTTTATTTCAGATTAAAGATCCCGAGGGTCTTGATGCGGCTGTGTTCCTTCTTCCGAATCGCCTCGAGGTCGAGGTCGAGCAGATTGCACAGCGCGGCGATGTAGAAGAGCTCCGAGCCGATCTCGCTCTCCACCGCCTCGACGCAGCGCTCGCACAACTTCCCGTCGAGGTGTGTCTGTACGTATTGCCGGATGTCCGACAGCCCGACGTCGTTGGGAAATTGCTGCTTGGTCGCCGTGACGGTGATGCACCCACAGGTGGTAACGGCCTTGGCGATCGCGCGGTTGACGCGCGCGGTCGCTTCCTGCATCTTTGTCAACACGTCGAGCACGCTGCGGTGGCGGATCAGGTATTCGTCGACCTGCGCCTGAAACGAGAGACTCGTCTCTTTCATGAACAGCGCACCCCCCGATGGCTGGAACGCGCTGTCATTATAGGCGGCGCGTTGTGACAGTGTCAAGAAATTGCGGGCGCGTGCTATGATGGTGGGCGAGATGCGCCGGCTCATTCGTGGCGCCGGTCTCGTGCTCGGCGCCGTCATCGGGTATCAGATCGCGGACGCCGTCCGTTTCGAGATCGTGCGAAGCGGCGGCGAGCCGGCGCGCCTGGGCACGCTCGCGGCCGGTATCGCGCTGGGAGCGCTGATCGGCGCCGCGGCGTCGCACCCGATCGCGGTCTGGTTCGTCTCGTCGATGGGATGGGCGCTGCGCCGTCTCAGCGACGTCCCGCTGCGCGACGTCGTGTCTGGGGTCGTGGGACTGCTTGTCGGCCTGTTCATGGCGTTTCTCGTCAGCATTCCGCTGCAGCGCGTGCCGATCATCGGCGCGTACATCATCCCCATCACCGCGGTGCTCGTCTTCGGCTACCTCGGGCTGCACCTCGGCATCCAGCGGCGGGAAGACGCGCTGGCGGCCTTCGCCCGATTTGCCGAGTGGGTCGGCCGCGAGCGCATGAGCCTGCGCCGTGAAGGGGGACTGCGGCCCGGCGTCGCGGGACGTGACGGCCCCGGCGGGGCGGGTGTGGATCGTGCCGCAGGTTCAGGAGTCAGCGACCGGCGGGCGGCCGGGCTGCCGAAACTCCTCGATACGAGCGCGATCATCGACGGCCGCATCGCCGATATCTGCCGGGCGGGATTTCTGGAGGGACCGCTGCTGGTGCCGCGCAGCGTGCTCACCGAACTGCAGCATATCGCGGACTCCGGCGACGCGCTGCGCCGCAACCGCGGCCGGCGGGGCCTGGATGTCCTCGACACCATGCAGCGTGAGCTCCGCGTTCTCCAAGTTTACGACGATGCCGCCGCGGCGGCGGGCGAAGCGGTCGACGCCCAGCTGGTGCGCCTCGCGGCCTCCCTCGGCGCCGTGATCGTGACGACCGACTACAACCTCAACAAGGTGGCGGGGCTTCAGGACATCCGGGTGCTCAACGTGAACGAGCTCGCGAACGCCATCAAGCCCGTGATGCTCCCCGGCGAGGACCTGACTGTCCATCTGATCAAGGACGGCAAGGAGGCCGGCCAGGGCGTCGGCTACCTGGAAGACGGCACGATGATCGTCGTCGAGGGCGGCAAGAAACACATCGGCGAGACGCTGCCGACGGTCGTGACCAGCGTGCTGCAGACCGCCGCCGGCCGCATGATCTTCGCGCGGCCCAAGTCGCTCGAGCGGGACGGCGCCCCGCGGTGAGAGTGGCGGCGGTCGTTCCCGCGGCCGGCAGGGGGGACCGTTTCGGCGGCAGCGGTCCGAAGGCGCTCGTGCCGCTGCGGGGGCGTCCTCTCGTGGAGTACGCGGTCGCGGCGCTCTGCGCCGCGACCGCGGTGGAGGCGATCGTCATCGCGGCGCCCGCGGACGCGGTCGATCCGATCGCGGACGTGGCCCGCCGGGCGGCCGGGGCGAAGCTCGCCGCGGTGGTACCGGGCGGGCCGGACCGCCAGGCATCCGTGGCGCTGGCGCTTGCCGCTCTTCCGGACGGGCCCGAGATCGTGCTCGTGCACGACGGCGCGCGTCCTCTCGTTCCCGTCCCGCTCATCGCCGCGGTCGCCGCGGCCGCCGCGGACGACGGCGCGGCGACCGCCGCGTTGCCGGTTGATGAGACGGTGAAGCGCGGCGAAGACGGCTGGGTCCGAGCGACGGTCGACCGCGTCGGGTTGTTCCGCGTCCAGACCCCGCAGGCGTTTCACCGCACGCTGCTCGAGACCGCGCACCGCGAGGCCGAGCGCGCCGGCTTCCGGGGGACCGATGACGCGGCGCTCGTGGAGCGGCTCGGACGGCCCGTCCGCCTCGTCCCGGGGGCGCCGGCAAACTTGAAAATTACGGTGCCGGCCGATCTTGTGCTCGCCGAGACACTGCTGCGCCGGGACGAGCCGGTGTCGTTCGCGCCCCGCGTCGGCATCGGCTTCGATGCGCACCGTCTGGTGCCGGGGCGGCCGCTCCGGCTCGGCGGGGTGACGATCCCGTTCGCGCGGGGTCTCGAGGGTCACTCCGACGCCGACGTGATCGCGCACGCGGTGATGGACGCGCTGCTGGGCGCGGCCGGATGTGGCGACATCGGCCGGCTCTTCCCGCCGGGCGATCCCGCCTACCGCGGCGCGGACAGCATGCGGCTCCTGAGCCAAGTCCGCGCGCTCCTCGCCGAGCGCGGCTGGCGCGCCGCGCATATCGACGTGGTCGTGATGGCCGAATCGCCGCGCCTCGCGCCCCATGCCGAGGCGATGCGCGCGGCCATGGCGCAGGCGCTCGGCACCGACCCCACGCGGCTCAGCATCAAGGCGACGACGCTCGAAGGGATGGGCGCGATCGGGCGGGAGGAAGGCATCGCCGCCCAGGCCGTCGCGAGCCTCGAACCGGTCTCCGAGCGCCGGGACGGAGCGCGATGAAGCGCGGAGCGCGCCGCAAGGGTTCAGTCCCCCGCAAGGGGGGACAGGCTGCCAAGGGGCGTGATGTTCCCGGCCGCTGGGTCGGGGGCCGTTTCGTGCGGCCGCAACGCAACCTGCTGCCGATTCTCATCGAGCAGGCGGTCACGGACGAGCCGGTCACCGTCGAACCCATGCCGGGCAAACCCGCCTCGCGGCCCGGGGGGATCTGGCGCGGGTCGAAGTTCCACCGGGTCGTGCGGCTCTTCGGCCGGCGGTTCGAGCGCGACGCCATGTACGTGCGGGTGCTGAGCGAGCGGGGCCAGGTCTTCGAACTGCGCCGGACCCTGGAGATGAACTCCTGGACGTGGCGCACCCGGTGGCGGTGGGACCTCGTCGCGATCATCCGGCTCGTCTCGGTCCGGCGGCTCCCGTCCGACCCCCACCAGTGGATCTGGCCGACGGGGGCCGGCGCCCGGTGACCCCGTCTGGGCGTTCTGGCTCCGCGCCGCAGGCCCAGGGGCGAGCGGCCCCGTCTGGCGCGGGGCGAGCGGCCCCGGCTACGCGGGGCGGCTCGGCCCTCCGAGTCTACAGCACGCTGGTACGTCGCAAGGAGTCGTTCGAGACCGTCCATCCCGGCGAAGTGCGGATGTACGTCTGCGGGCCGAACCTGTACGGCCCGTCGCACGTCGGGCACGCGATGTCGTACGTCGTGTTCGATGTCGTGCGCCGCTACCTCAACTACCGTGGCTACCGCGTCCGCTACGTCCAGAATTTCACGGACATCGAGGACCGCATCATCGAGACCGCGGCCGCGGAGGGCACCACCATCGAAGCCGTCGCGGAGCGGTACATCGCCCGTTTCCTCGCGGAGATGGACGGGCTCGGCGTCCGGCACGCGGACGTGTACCCTCGCGCGACCCAGGCGATCCCGAAGATGATCGAGATCATCCGGGTCCTCGAGTCCCGCGGTCTCGCCTATGCCGCGGGCGGCGACGTGTTCTTCCGCGTGACGGCGTTCCCGGGGTACGGCCGGCTGTCGGGCCGCTCGCTCGACGAGATGATGGCCGGTGCGCGCGTCGACGTCGACGCGCGCAAGGAGCACCCTATGGACTTCGTTCTGTGGAAGGCGGCGAAGCCGGGGGAGCCGGCGTGGGACAGCCCGTGGGGGCGGGGCCGGCCGGGCTGGCACATCGAGTGCACCGCGATGTCGATCGAGCGCCTCGGCCCGCAGCTCGACATCCACGGCGGCGGCCAGGACGTGGTGTTTCCCCACCACGAGAACGAGATCGCGCAGTCCGAGGGGTACACCGGCCTTCCGTTCGTCCGCTACTGGATGCACAACGGCCTGCTGCGCCTCACCGGCGGCGCAGAGAAGATGACGCGCCACCTCGGCAACATCATTACGATCCGCGAGGCGCTCGATCGCTATCACCCAGACACGCTGCGCGTGTTCTTCCTCTCGTCCCACTACCGCAACCCCCTGACCTGGACTGACGAGGCGCTGGCCGCCGCGGCCGGAGGGGCGGAGCGGCTCCGCACGGCAACTGAAAACGCCGACGACCTGCTGGCGGCGTCGGGCGGCTCGGCGGCGGCAGCCGATGCGCCGGACGTGATGAGCCCCCTCGGCGCGCTTGCCGGCGCCGGTACCTTGGCCCGCACGGCGTTCGAGACGTCGATGGACGACGACTTCGGCACGCCGGGAGCACTCGCGGCGCTGTTCGAGCTCGCCGCGGCGCTGAACCGGGTCACGGATGCGGCGATGCGGCGCCGCGCGGCGCTCTCACCCGGCGGCGCGCAGACGGTCCGCGCCGCGCTCGAGACGCTGCGCGAACTGTCGGGCGTCCTCGGCCTGCGGCTCGTGACCTCGCTCACGCCCGTCCAGGCGGCCGCGCTGCGCGATCTCGCGCTCCGGCTCTCCGAGGAACAGCCCGGTCTGTTCAAGCCGGAGGAGCGGCCGGACGGCGCAGCGTCCCCCGGCGAGGCCGCGTCCCTCGTGGACTATATCGCGCGCGGACGGGTAGAGGCGAGACAGCGCAAGGATTGGGCGACCGGCGACCGTGTGCGCGCGCATCTCTCCGAACTCGGCATCCTGCTCGAGGACACCCCCTCCGGATTCAAGTGGCGCGTCCGGTAGCCCGGCCGGACGCGTCGCCGGACACGGCGCTCGTCGGCCGGCACGCGGTCCTCGAGGCGCTGCGCGCGGGCCAGCCGGTCTCGCGCGTGCTCGTGTCGCGCACCGCGCACGGCGCGGGCCCGCTGCGGGACATCCTCGAGACCGCCCGCAGCCGCGGCGTGCCCGTCCAGACGGTCGATGCCCGGCGCCTCGACGGGCTGGCGCAGGGCCTGCCCCATCAGGGCGTGGCCGCGCTGACCGCGGCCCAATCACTCGTCGGCCTCGACGACGTGCTGGACGTCGCCCGGCGCCGCGGCGAGCCGCCGTTTCTCATCGTGCTCGACGGCGTGGAAGATCCCCACAACCTCGGCGCGGTGATCCGGACGGCGGAGGCCGCGGGGGCGCACGGCGTGGTGGTGCCCCGCCGACGCGCGGCGGGGTTGACGCCGGCGGTGGCGCGGGCGGCCGCGGGCGCGACGGCCCACCTCGCGGTCGCGGGCGTCGGCAATTTGGTCGCGGCGCTCGAGCAGCTCAAGAAGGCCGGGGTGTGGGTGGTCGGCGCCGATCCCGACGCCGAGGAGCGGTACGACGCCGGCGCGCTCGAGCCGCCGGTCGCGCTGGTGGTCGGCGCGGAGGGACGCGGGTTGCACCGGCTCGTGCGGGAGCGGTGCGACCGGCTCGTCCGGATTCCGCTGCGCGGGCAGGTGCGCTCGCTCAACGTCTCCGTCGCGGCCGCCCTGTTGTTGTACGAGGTGGCGAGACGTGCCGGCCGACCACGACGCAACTAGAGCACGATGAGAATCGTTTCTCGTCCCACAGGGACGCACAATCTCCGGCGGCTACATCGTTCCGCGTATTGACTCCCGTTCGTTCGGCTGTATAATGTGTGTAACTTGCGGCAACAGCCAGAAGCACTGCCCAAGGGGGAGCAGGCCGGCGGTCCGACACAATCGGACACCCGGCACCTCGGCCATCTACGTGACGGTCAGCCAGCGCAGACGGTAGTATCCATCCCAGCGGGACGAGACTCCGGGCGGAGGCGAGACTTGTGGTAGTTGCACGCAAGGTGGCGGCAATTGTTCCAATCTATCAGGACATGGGCGATGAACAGCTCGTCGATTGCGCCAAGGGCGGTGATGAGTTCGCCGCTGAATACCTGATCAACAAATACCGCAACTTCGTCCGCGTCAAAGCCAAGGCGTACTTCCTCATCGGGGCCGACCGCGAAGACATCATCCAGGAAGGCATGATCGGCCTCTACAAGGCGATACGGGATTTCCGGCGGGAGAAGTTGTCGTCGTTCCGCGCGTTCGCCGAGCTCTGCATCACCCGCCAGATCATCACCGCCATCAAGACCGCCACAAGACAGAAGCACATCCCGCTCAACTCGTATATTTCGCTCAACAAGCCGATCTACGACGAGGACTCCGACCGGACGCTGCTCGACGTGATCAGCAGCATCAAGGTGTCCGACCCCGAGGAACTCGTCATCAACCAGGAAGCCTCCCAGACGATGCGGGAGCGCATCCGCAAGAACCTCAGCGACCTCGAGTGCCGCGTGCTCACCGCCTACCTGGAAGGCAAGTCGTACCAGGAGATGGCGACGGAGCTGCACCGGCACGTGAAGTCGATCGACAACGCCCTGCAGCGAGTGAAGCGGAAGCTCGAGCGCAACCTCGAGGGCGAGGAAGACTAGCCTCTAAACCGTAGTGTCAGATGAGACGAACCGAGGCGGGCCCGCAGGGCCCGCCTCGGTTCGTCTGTGGCTTCGCTTCGCCGATCGGGGCTACTCAGCCGCCGATCTGCGACATGATCCGTTCGTGCGGGATGACGTGCTTCGCCAGGCCGTGGCCCCAGGGCTTCTTGTAGGCCGCCGCCGCGAACCGCTCGCGCAGCTCCTCGAACGACGCGCCGGCGCGGATCGGCGCCCGCAGATCCACCTCGTCGTCGCGCAGCAGGCACAGCCTGAGGCGTCCCTCCGCGGTGAGCCGGAGGCGCCCGCACTGGGCGCAGAAGGGCTGGCTGACCGAACTGATGAAGCCGAGGGTCCCGCGCGCGCCGTCGAGTCGATAGGTACGCGCCGGATCGTAGCCGCTCGTGTCGAGCGGCCGCAGCGGACCCAGCGCCGCCTCAATCGCGGCCATGGTCTCCGCCGACGGCACGTAGGCGCTGGTCTGGAACCCCGCGACGGTGCCGAACGGCATCATCTCGATGAACCGGACGTCCCAGCCGCGGTCGAGTGTCAGCCGCGCCAAGTCGGGCGCCGCGCCGTCGTTGAATCCGCGGACCACCACCGCGTTGACCTTGACGGGGGAGAGGCCGGCGCGTTCGGCCGCCTCGAGACCGGCGAGCACCTCTTCCAGCCGCCCCCAGCGGGTGATCTTGTGGAACTGCTCGGCGTCCAGCGTGTCGAGGCTTACGTTCACGCGGCGGAGCCCCGCGTCGGCAAGCGGCTGTGCCAGCCGGCCGAGCAACACCCCGTTCGTCGTCATCGCGACGTCCTGAATGCCGTCGATCGCCGCGATGCGGCCCACGAGGTCAACGAGACCGCTGCGAACCGTCGGTTCGCCGCCGGTCAGCCGCACTTTGCGGACGCCGAGATCGGCGGCCACCCGGACCACGAACAATATCTCGTCGTCGCTCAGCAGCTCGTCGGATGGCTTGAACTGCATCATCTCCGGCATGCAGTAGACGCACCGGAGGTTGCACTTGTCCGTGAGCGACACACGGAGGTCTCGAATTTCCCGTCCGTACTGATCTTTCATTACCTGCATTATAGCAAGAAGGGCGCCGCCGCCCCCTGACTTCGCGGGGCGGTACGGCTGGCCGTGCCGCTGAGGGCGGGAGAGGAGCAACGGCAGGACCGGCGAAGGTGAGGGCGTTTACGATGAGCGCCGAGGACGAACCACAGGGGATTTCGGTCGGTCAGCGAGCGTCGCTGACGCGCGCCATTTCCGACGGCGACATTACCGCGTTTGCCGAGGTCACCGGCGACAACAATCCGCTCCACCTCGATGAGGCGTTCGCCGCCCGCAGCCGCTTCGGCCGGCGGGTCGCGCACGGCCTCCTGTCAGCGGGCCTGATTTCCGCGGTCCTCGGTACGAAGCTTCCGGGTCCCGGCGCGGTCTATCTTCAGCAGACCTTGCGGTTCCTGCGGCCGGTCTACCCGGGCGACACGCTCACCGCCATGGTCGAGGTCACCGCGTACCGCGACGACCGGCGGATGGCGACGCTTCGCACGACCTGCACAGATCAGCGCGGCGAACTCGTGCTGGACGGCGAGGCCGTGGTTCTGCTGGACCCTCCGGGAAGCCTCTGATAGACTACCGTTAATCACCGCCCCCGTAGCTCAACCCGGCAGAGCACCTCACTTGTAATGAGGGGGTTACCAGTTCGAATCTGGTCGGGGGCTCCACCGTCTTCAACGATCCTGAACGCGTAAGCTCGTCGACGCGTCCGCTCGCGCTCGCCCTCGGCGGCCTCCTCGCGATGGCCGCGGCGATGGGCGTCGGCCGTTTCGTGTACACGCCGATTCTCCCGCGCATGACCGAGGATCTCGGGATGTCGAAAAGCGCGGCGGGCCTGCTGGCCTCCGCCAACTTCGCCGGCTATCTCGCCGGCGCGCTGACCGCGGCCACGCCCGTGCTGCGCGGCGCCCGCCGCGGGTGGCTGCTCCTTGGACTGGCCGCCAGCGCCGTGACGACGGGCGCCATGGCGTTCGCGGCATCGATGCCCGCGTTCGCCGCGCTGCGGTTTGCGGGCGGGGTGGCGAGCGCGTTCGTCCTCATCTTCGCGTCGGCCCTGGTCCTGGATCGTCTCAGCCAGGCGGGGCGCTCCGACCTCGCGGCCATACATTTTGGCGGCGTCGGCGTCGGCATCGCGGTCTCGGCGGGTCTCGTTTCCACGGTCACGGCGTGGGGAGGCGGCTGGCGCGTGCTCTGGCTGGCGAGCGGTCTCGTCTCTCTGCTCGCGCTCGCCGGCGCGGCCCTCCTGATCCCGGACCGGAGTGGCGTCGTGGAAGGCGCGCCAGCCCGGGCAACGGGGCGCGGCCGAGGTCTGGCCGCGTTCGCGACGGCCTACGGACTCTTCGGGTTCGGGTACGTGATTACGGGGACGTTCCTCGTAGCCATCGTTCGGGGATCGCCGGCGATACGCCCGCTGGAGAACCTGGTATGGTTGGTGGTCGGCGTGACCGGGGTACCATCGGTGGCGCTGTGGGCCGCGGTCAATGACAGGATCGGCATCGCGGGCGCCTTCGCGGCCGCCTGTGCCACGCTGGCCGTCGGCGTGGCCGCGAGCGTCCTCTGGATCGCGCCGGCCGGCGTCTTCGTGTCGGCGGTGCTCTTCGGCGGGACCATCATGGGTATCACCGCGCTCGGCCTGATCGGCGGCCGGCGGCTCTCCGTCGGCGACCCGCGCGGCACGCTCGCCGTCATGACGGCCGCCTTCGGCGTCGGGCAGATCGTCGGACCCGCGTTCGCCGGCGCGGTCTACGATGCCACCGGCAGTTTCCTCCTGCCGTCGATGGCGGCTGCCGGCGCCCTGCTTCTCGGTGCACTTCTTGCTGTCGCAGGGTACCGGCCGCCCGTATACCGGTAGCCGCGCGGTCACCTCAAGGACACCTCCGGACGCCCGTGGAACGTTACCGCCCACCCTGCGGGCAGGGGCATGCCGGCGTTGGGCCGGCCGGGGGCTCGAGCGTTGTTCCACCACATACGGCTGCCATGACGGGGCGTCCGACCGCGGTACCCGCGCCGGATTCGGCGGGGTCCGAGGCCCCGGGCATTCTTTGGGAGGCGCGGGCAGGCGACCTCCGGTTCACGTTCGTGGCCGACGCCTGCGAGCGCGCCGTCGGCTATCCGGCGAGCCGGTGGGTCGACGACCCGGAGTTCTGGACGGCGATCATCCATCCGGACGATCGTCCCCGCGCGCTCGAGGCGTTCCGGATCGCCGCACGGACACCGGGCGAGCACGCGCTCGACTACCGCATCACAGCCGCGGACGGCCGCGTGCGCTGGATTCGCAACATCTTCCACACCGGCGACTCGAACGGCCGGCTGTGGGGCGTGATGATCGACACCACGTCCCTCGCCGGCGCCGCGCGGCGCGAGGCTGAAGACCGGCTGCTTACGGCGATCGCCGCCGCCACGGCAGGAGAGCGCACGATCGAAGCGATCCTGCCGACGGCGCTCGACCATCTCCGCACGGTGATCGCGTTCACCGGCGGCTCCGTGGCGCTCGTCGAAGGAGACCGCCTCGTGATTCGGGCCGCGGTCGGTCCGTTCGCGTCCCGCGCCCTCGGGCAGGGGATGCCGCGCGGCGAGGGGCGGCTGTGGGAAGTCGTGGACACAGGCGAGCCCTTCCTCTCAAGAGATCTCCTCGCGGATGGGCTCACGCCGTCCACACCGATCCGGTCCTACCTCGCGATACCGCTCGTCCGCCGCGGCCGGACCTTCGGCACGCTCGAGATCGATTCGACCGATGTGGATGCCTTTGGGGAGGCCGACGCGGCGCTGCTCAGCCGGGTCGCGCAGGTTTTGAGCGGCGCCATCGAACTCGCCATCCGGCACGTGAGCGAGACCGAAGCCCTCGCGCGCGCCGAGTCGCTCACGCGGCACCTCGAGCGGCTGCAGGCCGTGACGGCGGCGCTCGCGGGCGCGCTCACGCCCGGGCAGATCGCCGAGGTTATCGTCGACCAGAGCATCTCGGCCGTCGGCGCGCGGGCCGGCTCGCTCTCCATTACCCGAGACGGCGGCCGCACGTTGGAGCTGGTGCGGGCCGTGGGGTACCCCGGGGACTTCACGACACAGTGGGTACGCATCCCCACCGACATGCGACCCGCCGCGGCCGAGGCGCTCCGTCGGGGCACGGCGATCTTCTTCCCAAGCGCCGAGGCGATGGCGGCGGCCCTGTACCAGCCGGTCAGCTCCCCGTACTCGCTGCTGCCGTATCCCGGGGCCAGGGCCATCGTGCCGCTCCGGGGACCGCGCGGTACCCTCGGCGTGCTATCGTTTGCGTTTCCGGGCCCCCGCGGGTTTTCCGACGAGGACCGCGCCTTCATCAGCACCCTCGGCGATCAGTGCGCGCAGGCCCTCGACCGGGCCGCGCAGTATGAGCGCGAGCACCACGTCGCCGAGACGCTGCAGCGGGCGCTGCTGCCGCCGGCGCTGCCGGAGCTTCCCGGGCTCACGCTGCGCGCGGCCTACCGGCCCGGCGGTCAGCTCGAGGTCGGGGGGGACTGGTACGACGCGTTCGTGCTGCCGGACGGCCGCATGGTCGTCGGGATCGGCGACGTGGTCGGCCGCGGCCTCGACGCGGCGGTGGTGATGGGACAGGTGCGCCAGTCGATCCGCGCCGTGGCGCTGATGGGTGAGGGACCGGCCGGGATGCTCGAGCACGCCGGGATGGTGCTCTCGCAGGCGCACGGGAGCGACGGCATGGCCACCGCGGTGATCGGCATCCTCGATCCGAGCACGCTCTCGTTCGCCTATGCCGCCGCGGGGCATCCGGCGCCGCTTCTCGCCGGCGCGGACGGCCGTGTCGAGCGGCTCCCGGGCGGCGGCCCGCCGCTCGGGGTGTTGGCCGACGTGCCGTACCGTGAAACGGCGATGACGCTGCCGGCGGGCGGCATGCTCGTCCTGTACACCGACGGACTTATCGAATCGTCGCGCGATCCGGCCGCCGCCGATGCCACGCTGCTCCGGGCGATCGCCGCCGAGGCGGCGCGGCCCTCGGCCGATCAGGCGGGCGCGATCCTCGCCCGCGCCGCCGCCGAGCAGCGCCTCGTCGACGACCTGGCGATCGTCACCCTCGGTGTGTCGGCCGATGCGGGCCACCGGTTCGACATCAACCTGCCGGCGGAGGCCTCCTCGCTGGCGCGGGTGCGGCCGGCGCTCCGGCGGGTCGCCCGGCACGCCGGGCTGGACGCGGAGCGGACCATGGCGCTGCTCGTCGCGTCGGGCGAGGCCCTGGCCAACGCCGTGCTGCACGCGTACCCGGCCGGCCGCGGCGTGATCGGTGTCCGCGCGCGCCACGTCTCCGGCGGCGTCGCCGTCGAGGTCGAGGACCACGGCCGGTGGCGTGAATCGCGGCGCGACCGCGGCCACGGCCTCGCAGTGATGCGGGCACTTACGGACGAATGCGAGATCCAAGCGGGGCCCGGCGGGACGATCGTGCGTCTTGTCGTCGCCCCGGCCGCGCGCGAAGCCGGCGCCGTGCCGGTTCCTGGAGGCTAAAGCAGGGGCTCCCCGGCGCTCCGCCGAAGGCGCCTCGCACGCTTTCAACAACCTCCGAGGGGTGATGTGCATGCGACGTCTTGTCGCGATTGCCGCCGCGGTCCTGCTGATCGCCACCTGGGCACCGCAGCCCGGCCGATCCGCGACCGCCTATACGCCACAGCAGACCGTCGTCATCGCCATGGACATCTCGAGCGTCATCTCGCTCGATCCGCAGGTGTCCTACGAGTTCACCGAGCCCGACCATCTCGCCTATTCCACGCTCGTCGAGTTCGCGCAGGGCGATCTCACCCATCCGCGCCCAAGCGTCGCCTCGTCCTGGACGTCGAGCAAGGACGCCAAGACGTTTACGTTTCATCTCCGGCCGGGCGTCAAGTTTGCCAGCGGCAACGTGCTGAGTTCGGCCGACGTCCTCTACACGTTCGAGCGGGCGGTGAACATCCCCAAGGATCCTGCGTCCTGGCTGATCACGCAGATGGGGATCGACGAGAAGAATGTGGATCAGGCGGTGAAGACGCCCGACCCGCAGACCGTCATCATCACGCTGTCCGAGCCGTTCAGCCCTGGCGCGTTCCTGTCGATCATGGCGAACACGGTCGCCGGCATCGTCGACAGCAAAACGGTGCGCCAGCACGTCACCAACAACGACTGGGGCACCGGCTGGCTGATCGATCACTCGGCCGGCAGCGGCCCGTACCAGGTCGCGCGGTGGGAACGCCTGGTGACGATCGAGCTCGTCGCGAACCCGAACTACAACCTCGGCCGCGCGCCGTCGATCAAGCGGATCGTGTGGCCCAACATCCAGGAAAATACGGTTCAGCGGAACATGCTGGAGCGGGGCGACGCGGATATCGCGACCGGCCTCTCCGCCGCGCAGCTCGACGCGCTCAGGCGCGACAACAGGTTCTATGTGACGCAGATCCCCGACCTCGGTGAAGAGTACGTGGGCATGGACGTGAAGAACGTGCCTGCGTTCGGCAAGGCCCAGGTCCGGCAGGCGGTCAAGTATGCGATCGATTACGACGGCATCGTCCGGCAGCTGCTGAACGGCAACGGGCTGCCGCTGCAGAGCATCGTCCCCAAGGGTCTCTTCGGCTACGACCCGGCGATGCCGTACAAGCACGACCCGGCCAGGGCCAAGCAGCTGCTGGCGGAGGCCGGGTTCGGCAGCGGCTTCTCCGCCACGATGATGGCGCCGAGCGGGTCCGCCGCCGGCGGGATCTCGGCCGGCGACCTCGCCTCGAAGATCAAGAACGACCTGGCAGTGGTCGGAATCAACGTCACCATCCGCCAGGTGGCGTCCTCCGAGATGTACCAGACGTACCGCGGACAGAAGTCCGAGATGGTCCTCGCCAACTGGTACGTGGACTATCCTGACCCCGATGACTTCTCCAAGCCGTTCGGCGACTACAAGCAAAAGTCGCTCGCGTGGCGCCTGCAGTACTACAACGACTCGCTCAGCGCGCTGGTCAACCAGGCCGGCGGGTTGGAGAACACGCCGCAGCGCGGCGCGCTCTACAAGCGGATCAACGACGTCATGAATCAGGACGGGCCGTTCGCGCTGCTGTATCAGCCGATGATCTCGAACGCGGCGTCGAAGCGGATCCAGCACCTCGTCTTCGACCCGGTGAACTTCATCGACTTCTTCCAGCTGACCAAGCAGTAGCTTCGGGCAGGCGGGGGAGCGGAGGCCGGTTCCCCCGCCACGGCCTCATGACGCTCCTCCAGTACCTCGTCCGCCGCGCCGGGCTGACCGCGTTCGTCGTGTTCGGCGTGACGCTCATTACCTTCGTCCTCACGCATGTGGTGCCGGCCGATCCGGTCGTCGCGTACCTCGGCGATCACGCGCCGCCTGACCTGGTGGAGAAGGCGCGGCACGAGTTCGGGCTGGACCGCCCGCTGCCCGTGCAGTACGTCATCTATTTGCGAGATCTCGTTCACGGCAATCTCGGGATCTCGATCAAAGACAACCGCCCGGTCAGCCGTGATCTCGAGCAGTACCTCCCGGCGACCGTGGAACTCTCGACGGCGGCACTGCTGGTGGCGATCGCCATCGGGGTGCCGGCCGGGATCGTGTCCGCCGTGTACAAGGACCGGTGGCCCGACCAGGTCGCGAGGATCTTCGCGCTGGCCGGCACCTCGTTGCCGATCTTCTACCTCGCGCTGCTGCTGCTCGGCGTCCTGTATGTGAGGCTCGGGGTGCTGCCGGGACCGGGCCAGCTCAACATCTATACAAGTCCGCCCCCGCACGTCACAGGCATGGTCGCCGTGGATGCGCTGCTTGCCGGAGACTGGGCAGCACTGCAGGATGCCCTGTGGCACCTGGTGCTTCCGGCCGCGGTCCTCGGATACTATCAGACCGGGCTCATCACGCGGATGACGCGCGGCAGCCTGCTTGAGGTCCTCCGTCAGGATTACGTCCGCACCGCGCGCGCGAAGGGAGTGTCGGAGCGCCGGGTGGTGCTGGCGCACGCGCTGCGCAACGCGCTCCTGCCGACCGTGACGGTCGTGGGCCTGGCGTTCGGCGGCCTGCTGTCGGGCGCCGTGCTGACCGAGACGATCTTCGCGTGGCCGGGGATCGGCCGGTACGCGACGAACTCCGCGGTCAACGTCGACATCCCGGCCGTCCTCGGCGTCACCCTGATCATCGCGGTTATCTATTCCGTCGCGAACCTGGTGGTCGATGTCCTCTACGCCTATCTCGATCCCCAGATCCGGTACTCGTAGCCGGGCCGGCGTCCGCTCGTCGGCGCAGGTCTTCTGGGCCGCATTCCGGCGCAACCCGCTCACCCTCGTGGGTCTCGTCATCGTGGCCGGCTTCGTCGTCACGGCGGCGGCGGCGCCGATCCTCGCGATCCAAAACCCCCTCGCGCAGGACCTGGGGCACCGGCTGAATCCCCCCAGCATTGCCCACCCGTTCGGGCTCGACTCGCTCGGCCGCGATGTGTTGAGCCGCGTGGTCTACGGCGCCCGGATCTCGGTCGTCTCCGGCATCTCCGTTGTTTCCGCCGCGGTCGCGTTCGGGGTCGCCGCCGGCACCGCGGCGGGATGGCACGGGGGATGGTGGGACGAGGTGCTGATGCGGGTGACGGACATGTTTCTTGCCTTTCCGTCTCTCGTGCTGGCGATGGCAATCTCGGCGATTCTCACCCCGAGCCTCACCAACGCCCTGATCGCGATCGCGATTGTCTCCTGGACCTCATACGCGCGGCTGGCGCGGGCGCAGACGCTCGCGACCCGGCACCGCGACTACATCGAGGCGGCCCGGGCCCAGGGCGCCCACGAGCTCGCGATCGTCCTGCGGCATCTCATTCCGAACGCCATCGCGCCGCTACTGGTCCAGGCCACCCTCGAGATCGGCGGCATCATTCTCACTTCATCTGGCCTCGCCTTCATCGGCTTCGGCGCGCAGCCGCCGACCCCCGAGTGGGGCGTGATGGTCTCGGAAGGCCGGTCGTTCTTGATGGATCAATGGTGGGTTGCGACGTTTCCGGCAGTGGCCATCCTGCTGCTGGTGCTCGGGTTCAATCTGCTCGGCGACGGCGTCCGCGACGTGCTGGATCCGCGCCTCCGCAAGACGGGGTGAACGCCGCCGGGCCCGAGATGGCTCCTCCACGGGGAGAGGTGCGCGTGTCTTGAAGGTCGGGTTTGTCGTGCTGTTGAGCGTGCGGCCGGAACTGGGACGGCCCCATCGCTACGCCGAGGTGCGCGAGATGGCGGCGGCGGCGGAGGCCGCCGGGTTCGACTCCATTTGGCTCTACGATCATCTCCTCTACCGCTCGCCGGGACAACCCACGCGCGGGATCTGGGAGTGCTGGACGATGCTGTCCGCCCTTGCGGAGGCCACCGCGCGGGTCGAGATCGGGACGCTTGTGCTCTGCAATCAGTTTCGCAACCCCGCGATCTTGGCCAAGATGGCCGCGACCGTGGACGAGGTGAGCGGCGGCCGTCTCATCCTCGGCATCGGGGCCGGCTGGAACGAACCCGAATTCCAGGCGTTCGGGATTCCCTTTGACCATCGCGTCGGGCGGTTCGAAGAAGCCCTCCAGATCCTCGCGCCCCTGCTGCGGACGGGGCACGTGGATTTCAGCGGGATGTACTATCAGGCCCGCGACTGCGAGATTACGCCGCGAGGCCCCCGCGCGCAGGGGCCGCCGCTCTTGATCGCCGGCAGCGGCCCGCGGATGCTGCGGTTGACGGCGCAGCACGCGGACCTGTGGAACCCATCGGGCTATCTCAGCGCGCCCGATACACTGGCCGGCCACCGCGAGACATTCCGCACCGCGTGTGAAGATGCGGGGCGCGACCCCACGACCGTCGGATTGACCGCGATGGTGGCGGTGAGCTTTCCGGACCTCGGCGAGGCGCCCACCTCGGCCAACATCCCGGCCTACCTATCGGGGTCCACCGATGCGATCGCCGCCGCGATGCACGAATTTGAGCGGATGGGGGTCTCGCACCTCATGTTCCACTGCGCGCCGTACAGCCGGACGGCGCTGGACCGGTTGGCGCAGGCGGCCGCTTTTTATAGGAAGCAGCGCGCCCGGGCATAAGACGGGGTCGCCGCCGGCAACCATGTCACTAACGCCGTCGAGCGGCGGCGGAGAACCCGGCTACTTAATAGAAGCTGTGCCGGGCGAGGCGGAAATCGACCAGCGTCTCGTTCGACTTCGCGCCGGCGTAGACGGCCGCGAACGGCCAGAGGATGCCGCCCGAGAGGCCGATCAACAGCGTTAGGATGATCGCGTGCACCCACAGGCCCTCGGCCAGGTACCAGATCGGCCCGAGGGCGAACGCCCACCAGTTCCAGCCCAGCTTCGGCGGCGTGTGCAGGTGCGCCACGTCCTCTTCGACAAACGGCGCCGGGGACGGACCGACCCGCACCGGAGCGTAGGCCGGCCGGGACCGCGAGTACCAGATGAAGACCACCAGCAGGCCGAAGAGGATGATCAGCAAGACGACCTTGCCCGTCAGGTCCATGAACGAGTAATTCGGCGGCCGGCGCCGAATTTCCTCACCGGCACGTCATCATCGGGAGGACACCATGGGCGAGTTTACAGGCCGGCGGGTTCTGGTCACCGGAGCCGGATCGGGCATCGGCCGCGGGATCGCCGCGGCGTTCGTGCGGGAAGGGGCCCACGTGGCCGTCATGGACATCGACCCCGAGCGCGTCGCGCAGACCGTCGATAGTCTGGCCGCCGGGCCCGGGCGGGCCACCGGCGTGCCCGGCGACGTCCGCGACGCCGAGCGGGTGGTGGAGGAGGCGACGCGCCGGATCGGGCCGGTCGACGTCCTCGTCAACGACGCGGCGGTCTACCCGAACTGCCCGGTCATCGAGATGCCGGACGCGCAGTGGGACGACGTCATCGAGGTGAACCTGACCGGAACGTTCCGGATGTCGCGCGCCGTCGCCCGCCGCATGGTGGCCGGGAAGATTCAGGGGCATATCGTCAACATCGCGTCGGGGGCGTACAAATCGGCGCGGCGGGGCGCCTCGCACTACTGCGCGAGCAAGGCCGGCATCGTGATGTTCAGCAAGGTGCTGGCGCAGGAACTGGCCGAGCACCGCATCCACGTCAACGTCGTGTCGCCCGGACTGGTCGACGTCGGCCGGCGCAGCGACGTGAATTCCACGTACCGGCAGACGCTCATGACCAACGTGCCGTGGGGGCGGATGGGACTGCCCGAGGATATCGCCGCCGCCGTGCTGTTCCTGTCGTCGCGCACGGCCGACTATATGACCGGCACGGTGATCGACGTCGACGGCGGCTCGAGCGCCGGCCGCTACTTCCTGCCGTACAGCCGCGGATGAGGGCCCTCCGTTGACAGGGTCCCAGCATTCTCCCTACAATGACAGTCTGGCAGGGGGCGCCGCCTAAATGTCGTAGGGGGAGGTACCCAAGCGGTCAAAGGGGGCTGACTGTAGATCAGCTGGCGGAATGCCTTCGGAGGTTCGAATCCTTCCCTCCCCACCATATCCAGAACATATCGCCGGTCGTTTTCTATCAAACCTGCCTTCCCGTTTCGAAGACCCGGCCTAGCCCGCCGGAGCCACGTCTAGCAGTCCGGCAATACGGGCATAGAGATTTCTCGCCAGGCCAGTGCAGCAGGGAGGGAGCCACGCAGCCGCGCATGGCCGTGGAACACAGACCAAACGACCGGCCGACGGTCAAGTGCTTCACCTGTCCCCGCGAACGCCGCGGGGATGAGCGCGGCTGGTATTTTGTCGACGTGCCCGACCGCGCCCGCGCCTACGGTCCGGCGCGGATTTTTGTGTGCCCCCGCCACTACGGCCACTTTGCCGAACGGGAGCGCGGCCGCTGGATCGAGATCGTCGAGGTTCCGACGTTCGTGCCAACCCCGGTGGTGGAATGGTCCCGTCCTGACGTGGCCGTCGCGGCGGTGACCGCCGTCGCGCTGTACGACGGAGAGCCCGACACCCTCGCCTCGGAATCGTAATCTCTGCCCCGCCGGGCACCGGTCCGGCATCTGATCCGCGCGGCATCAACGGCACGCCTGCTCCTCATCCACCGACGGCCACGGCGCCATCTGTTACAATGCACTTGGCGCCCGCGGGAGTAGCTCAATGGTAGAGTCCCAGCCTTCCAAGCTGGGGATGCGGGTTCGATTCCCGTCTCCCGCTCCATCCCGACGGAGGGACCGATGAATAAGGAAGGGCTCGTCGAGCATGTCGCCGCCGCCACCGGAGAAACGCGCAAGCAGGTCTCGCTGGTCCTCGATGCGATCCTTGCCGGCATTGCGGACGCGCTGCGGCGCGACGAGAAGGTGACCCTGGTGGGGTTCGGCACCTTCCAGGTGCGGACGCGCGCGGCGCGCGAGGGCCGCAATCCCCGCACGGGCGAGAAAATCCAGATCTCGGCGCGCAAGGTGCCCGCGTTCACGGCCGGCAAGGACCTCAAGGCGGAGCTCGGCTAACTCTGACGGCCACGATTCTCGACGGCATCGCGCTCGCGCGCGCCCGGCGCGCCGCGCTCGCCGAGCAGGTGCGCGACTTCACGGAACGCCACGGCCAGGCGCCGTGCCTCGTCGCGGTCCTCGCCGGTGACGACCCCGCCTCGCACGCGTACGTGGCCAGTAAAGCGAAGGCAGCCGGCCGTGTAGGTATGCGCTCCGAGACGTTTGAGCTGCCCGCGGATGTGCCGGCGGCCGAATATCTCGCCCTGATCGAGACCCTCAACGCGCGCGCAGACGTCCACGGTATCCTCCCGCAGCTGCCGCTCCCGCCGCAGATCGTCGCCGAGGCGGTCTTCGAGCGCCTCAATCCGGAGAAGGACGTCGACGGCCTGACCCCAGTCAACGCGGGGCGCCTCTCGCTCGGACGGCCCGGCCTCGTGCCGTGTACCCCGCTCGGCGTGCTCGCGCTCATCGACAGCGCCGGGGTGTCGCCCGCCGGCCGCGACGCCGTGGTCGTGGGCCGCAGCAACATCGTCGGCAAGCCCGTCGCGCTCCTGCTGCTGGCCGCGCACGCCACCGTGACGATCTGCCACTCGCGGACCGTCGATCTCGCGGCGCACACGCGCGGGGCCGACATTCTGGTGGCCGCCGTCGGCCGCCCGCACCTCATCCGCGCCGAGATGGTCAAGCCGGGCGCCGTCGTCATCGACGTCGGCCTGACCCGCGTCGACGGCAAGATCGCCGGCGACGTCGATTTCGACGCGGTGCGCGAGGTCGCCGGCGCCATTACGCCGATGCCCGGCGGGACCGGTCCGATGACGATCGCCATGGTGCTCGAGAACACGCTGGCCGCCGCCCGCCGCCAACTGGAGCCGGCCGGGGCGTGACGTACGCGCAGGCGCTGGAGTACCTCGACGGCCTGATCCGCGCCCCCGATCAAGCGCGCCGTCCCTATCATGAGGTCAAGTTGTCGCGCATGCGCGCGCTGCTCGACCGTTTGCGTGCGCCCGAGGCGGGGCTTCGCAGCGTGCTGGTCGCCGGCACCAAGGGCAAGGGGTCCACCGCGGTGATGCTGGCCGGCATCCTGCGTGCCGCCGGCCTGCGGGTCGGCCTCACCGTGAAACCGCACCTCGTCGACTATCGCGAGCGCATCCAAATCGACGGCCGGATGATCCCCCGCGCGGCGCTCGCCCGGCTCGTGGACGCGGTCCGGCCGGCGGTCGAGGCCGGCCGGGCAGATCCGTGGGGCCCGCCGACCTACGTTGAGACGACCGTCGCCATGGCCCTGCTGGCGTTCCGGCGCGCCCGGGTGGATCTGGCCGTGATCGAAGTAGGCATCGGCGGGCGCCTCGATGCGACCAACACCGCGGACCCCGTCGTGTCCGTCATCACGCCCGTGAGTTACGACCATACCGAGCTGCTGGGCCACACCCTGACCGAGATCGCGCGCGAGAAGGCCGGCATCGTGCGGCCCGGCCGGCCGGTCGTGTCGGCGCCGCAGCTGCCGGAGGCGGAGGCGGTGATCGACGCTGCCGCGCGGAGCGGCGGATCGCCGATGGTTCTCATCGGACGCGACGTCCTGTACGACATCGTGTCGTCGTCGCTCGACGGTGTGGCCGCGCGCATCCAGGGACGCCGCGGTACCTACGAGGTCGAGATCCCGCTGCTCGGACGCCACCAGGCGGTGAACGCCGCGACCGCGGTCGCGGCCGCGGAAGCGCTGGCCGGCGACGCGCAACACCTCCCGGACGCCGTGCGCGCCGGGATCGCCGGCGTGCGCTGGCCCGCGCGGGTGGAGCTCGTGGCGCGGCGCCCGTACACGATCATCGACGTCGGCCACAACCCCGCGTCGATGGCCGCGCTGTGCGCCACGCTCCAAGAGCTTCTCGGCGGGCGGCGCCTCGTCGTGGCCTTCGGGATGCTCGCGACCAAGGACTACCACGCCGTCACCGCGCTGCTCGCGCCGCTCGCCGCGGCGGTGGTGACGACGACGCCGGACAACCCGCACGCGCTTCCGGCCGCGGACCTCGCCGCGGAGGTGCGCCGGTACACGACGCACGTAGAGGCGGTGGATGACCGGCGGGCCGCGGTGGCGCGCGCACGCCGGCTGGCCGGGCCCGACGACGTGCTTGTCGTGACGGGTTCGTTCTACTTCGTGGGCGAGGCGCGCGGCTGGCTCCTCCAGAGGAGGGCTTTCGAACCGGCCAGAACATAAGCCGGACCATGTGGGTCGATCTGTTCGTCGAGAACATCCTCAAGCGCTCCTCCGGGCCCCACGTGATCAACGACGCCAAGACGCCGTCCGGACACGTGACCGTCGCCCACCTCCGCGGCGTCCTGATGCACGAATGCATCGCGCGGGCGCTGGGAGACCGCGGCGCCGGGACGACGTTCCTGTACGGCTTCGACGACTACGATCCCATGGACGATCTGCCGCCGTCGCTGCCCGACTACGCGCGCTACATGGGCATGCCACTCGCCGAGATTCCCGCTCCGCCGGAGGGCGCGGAGGCGCCGAGCTACGGACGCTATTTCGCAGACGAGTTCGAGCGGGTGTTCACCCGGCTCGGCGCGCGGCCGCGCGTCTACCGGACGTCCGAGATGTACCGGGCCGGCGGGTTCGACCGCGGCATCCGCCTCGGGCTCGACCGCGTCGCGGAGATCCGCGAGATCTGGCGCGAGGTCACCTCGAGCAAACGGATCGACGAGGGCTGGTGGCCGGTGCAGGTGCTCTGCGAGCGCTGCGGCCGCATCGGCACGACGAACATCCTGGCGTGGGACGGGACCGAGGTGGAGTACGTCTGCGCGCCCGACAAAGTGGTCTGGGCGCAGGGCTGCGGCTACCGGGGCCGCCGGTCGCCGTTCGGCGGCGGGGCGAAGCTGCTGTACCGGATGGAGTGGCCGGCGAAGTGGGACGCGCTCGGCATCACGGTGGAGGGCGCCGGCAAGGACCACATGACGCGCGGCGGGTCGCACGACGTCGCGGTCGCGATCAGCGAGCGGATCTTCGACCGGTCGGCGCCGTTCGCGTTCGCGTACGAGTTCCTGCTGTACGGCGGCAAGAAGATGAGCACGTCGAAGGCCGTCGGGGCGACCGCCGCGGAGATCCTCGAGGTCCTTCGCGAAGAACTGGCCCGGTTTCTCATCGTGCGGCCGCATCCGCGCAAGCAGGTGGAGTTCGACCCGTACGGCGACACGATCCCGAATCTCTACGATGAGTACGACCGCGCGGCGGCCGCGTACTTCGGCGACCCCCCGTCTTCGCGGGGCGGGGCGGTCCTGTCCGGGGCGGCGCGCACGCCCCCGTCTGGCGCGGGGCGAACGGCGGCCGTCGAGGATCTCGCGCGGACATTTTACTTCTCCCGCGTCGACGGCGCGCAGCCGCGGTGCTACCGGCCGCGGTTCTCCAAGGTCGTCCAACTGATGCAGATCCCGTCGGTGGACATCGTCGAGGCGGTGGAGCGCGACAAGGGCGCGCCGCTCACGGAGGCCGACCGCGCCGAACTGGCCCGCCGCATCGAGGACGCGCGGCGCTGGCTGGCCACCTACGCGCCGGAAGAGGCGAAGTTCGAGATTCGGGCGGTGCTGCCGGAAGGCGCGGCGCGGTTATCCCCGGCGCAGCGGCAGTACCTCGCCCGGATCGCCGACGCGATGGCGGCCCGCCGGTGGACGGGCGAGGAACTGCACGCCTACCTGCACGCGTTGAAACAGGAACTCGGCCTCGGGCCGCGCGAGGCGTTCGGCGCGATCTACCAGGCGCTGATCGGCAAGGACTCGGGCCCGCAGGCCGGTTGGCTGCTGGCCGCGCTCGATCCCGGGTTCGTCCAGACGCGCCTAAGAGAGGCGGCCCGCGATGCCGCGTGAGCCTCAGCGGGTTCTCGTCGCGGCGCTGGCGCGAAAGCCCGGCCAGACGGACGCCGACCTCGCGCCCGACGACCGGCAAGCCGCCGCGATCGAGGCGGTGGACCGGCGCGTGCAGCTTGTGCGGGTCAGCAACCGCGCGCGCTGGCTCGAGGAGGCGCCGGAGACCGAAGTGATCGCCGGATTCCGGCCGCTCCGTGACGGAGCGATGCGGGGCAAGGCGCTGCGGTGGGTGCACTCGATGGGGGCCGGTGTGGAAAACCTCTGCCGGGACGTCGCCGGGACGGACATCATCGTGACCAACTCGCACGTCCACGGTGACGTGATCGCGGAACACGTGATGGCCCTCGTCCTCGCGCACGGCCGCCGGCTGCCTGCGGCCCTGGCCCGGCAGGTCGAGGCCAGGTGGGCGCGTGACGGCGCCGTGGGCACGGTCGTCACCGGCCGGACGATGGGCATTCTCGGTCTCGGGGCGATCGGCACCGAGCTTGCCCGCCGCGCCGCGGCCTTCGGCATGCGCGTCTGGGGCGTCCGCCGGTCGGGGGCGGCCGTACCGGGCGTCGAGCGCGTCGTTCCGCCGGACGGGCTCGACGAAGTCCTCCGGGCCGCGGACGTGCTCGCGATCACCCTGCCGTTCACGCCGGAGACGCAGGGGCTCGTCGGGGCCCGCGAGCTCGCGATGCTGCCGCGGGGTGCGTTCGTCGTCAACGTCGGCCGCGGCGGCATCGTCGATGAGACCGCGCTCGCAGGCGCGATTCAATCCGGACACCTTGGGGGCGCCGGGCTCGACGTCTTTGAGCAGGAGCCGCTGCCGCCGTCGAGCCCGCTGTGGCGTCTCCCCGGCGTCATCATCACCCCGCACGTCGGTGGATCGTTCCCGGGGTTCCTCGACCGGGCGGTGCCGTTCTTCTGCGACAACCTCCGGCGCTATCTGGCCGGGGACGCGCTGCTGAACCGCGTGGACGTCGCGCGGGGATACTGAACAGTAGGAGGGCGCTATGAAGCGCTACTCGACCGACCGTATCCGAAACGTCGCCGTGGCAGGCCACGGCGGCACGGGGAAGACCACCCTCGTCGAGGCGCTGTTGTTCGCCGCCAAGGCGATCGACCGCATGGGCCGCGTCGAGGACGGCACGACCGCGACGGACTTCGATCCTGAGGAAGCCCGCCGCCGCATCACGATCAGCGCGGCGATCGCGCCGCTCGAGTGGAAGGATCATAAGATCAATCTCGTCGACGCGCCCGGCTACCCCGATTTTGTCGGCGAGGTCGCAGGCGCGATGCGGGCCGTCGAGAGCGCGCTCGTCGCCGTCGACGCGGTCGCCGGCGTCGAAGTGCAGACGGAGAAGGCCTGGGCCGTCGCATCACGCGAGCAGCGCAGCCGCGCCGTCGTCGTCACCCGCATGGACCGTGAGAACGCCGCCTTCGCCCGCGTGCTGGAGGCCGTGCAGGCGAAGTTCGGGAGAGGCATCGTCGCGGTGCAGTGGCCGATCGGCGCGGAGGGCTCGTTCGCGGGCGTCGTCGACCTGCTGGAGATGCAGGGGCACGGGGCGTCGGGCCCCATCCCGTCCGACAAGGTGCCCGCCGACGCCATGGACGGGGCGCGCGCGGCGCGCGAGCGGCTCGTCGAAGCGATTGCCGAGTCAGACGATTCGCTCACCGAGATCTATCTCGAGAAGGGCGATCTGACCGCCGAGCAGATCACGGAGGGGCTCCACGCCGGGGTGCGGGCCGGGACGATCATCCCCGTGTTCTGCGCCGCGGCCGCGCACAACGGCCTCGGGGTTACGCCGCTGCTCGATGCGATCGTGCGCCTCCTGCCGTCTCCGGCCGAGCGCGGCGCGGTGGCGGCGCGCAGCGCCAAGGGCGAGACGGTCGCGCTCTCCGCCGATCCCGTCGGCGTCCTCGCCGCGCAGGTGTGGAAGACGATGGCCGACCCCTACGTCGGCAAGCTATCGTATCTGCGGGTCGTGAGCGGCACGCTCAAATCCGACTCGCAGGTGTGGAACGCCGCCCACGGCAAGATGGAGCGCATCGGGCAGTTGTTCGTGCTCCGCGGCAAGCACCAGGAGCCCACCCCCGAGCTGTCGGCGGGCGACGTCGGGGCCGTCGCCAAGCTCGCCGAGACCGCGACGGGCGACACGCTGACCGACAAGGACAAGGCCGTCTCGCTCCCGCCGATCGAGTTCCCGAAGCCGGCCATCGCGATGGCGATCGAGCCCAAGAGCAAGACCGACGAAGACAAGCTCGGCAGCGCGCTGGCGCGCCTGACGGATGAGGACCACACGCTCCAGGTGCAGCGCGGGAGCGAAATGCACCAGACGCTCATCTCCGGCATGGGCGAGTCCCACCTCGAGATCGTGGCCGACCGCCTGCGCCGGAAGTTCAGCGTCGACGTGGTGCTGTCGGTCCCGCGCGTGCCGTACCGTGAGACGGTCCGCGCGCACGCCCGCGTCCAGGGCAAGTACAAGAAGCAGACCGGCGGCCGGGGGCAGTACGGCGACTGCTGGATCGAGGTGGATCCGAAGCCCCGCGGCAGCGGCTACGAGTTCGTCGACAAGATCTTCGGCGGCGCCATTCCGCGCCAGTTCATCCCCGCGGTCGAGAAGGGGATGAAGGAAGCCATCACAGAGGGCGTGGTGGCCGGCTACAACGTCGTCGACATCAAGATCACGCTGGTGGACGGCTCCTACCACGACGTGGACTCCTCGGAGATGGCGTTCAAGATCGCCGCGTCGATGGCGTTCAAGAAGGGGATGCAGGAGGCCAGGCCGGTCCTGCTCGAGCCGGTGGTGGACGTCGCGGTGCACGTCCCGGACCAGGAGATGGGCGACATCATCGGCGATCTCAACAGCAAGCGTGGACGCATTCAGGGGATGGAGCCGAACGGGGACGGCACGACGACCGTGCGCGCGCAGGTGCCGATGGGCGAGATGCTGCGGTACGCGTCGGACTTACGATCGTTGACCGGCGGGCGCGGCACCTTCGAGCAGACGTTCTCCCACTACGAGGAAGTGCCGTCGCACATCGCCGACAAGGTGACGGTCGAAGCGCGGAAGCAGAAGGAGGCCGTCGAAGCGCACCACTAGTGCACCATTGCCCAAGTTCTGAGGCAGAAGCAGGAGTTCCGTCCATGGGCACGTATTCTCGGCTTCAAAATCATCGCCGCATACGTCGCAGCAGAGGTCGTACCTTCTATGGACGCAGCGATC
>Ga0207416_1001455_pt1 | contig 31152 bp, 31 predicted proteins | sample PaiPotPPM11metaG_FD_184107 | JGI IMG/M metagenome (GOLD analysis project Ga0207416, IMG submission 184107) | Iron sulfur acid spring bacterial and archeal communities from Banff, Canada, to study Microbial Dark Matter (Phase II) - Paint Pots PPM... ... | reverse complement strand
GTAGTGCGTGCCGGTCGGCTCTTCATCGAACTCGGTTGGAATCCCGACGCTCGCGAGATATTCCGCAGTGAGCTCGCTGTAAGCGGTCGGAATGCTGTCGTCGTGCGCGCCGGTGACGACGTAAAACGGCGTGTCGTAACAGGCCCGGCGCACGGCGTCGGCTTCGCCCGAATAGCCGGCCAGATACAGCCGGCGGGGCCGGATGTGAAACGCCGCGGATACCTCGCCGAGCACCTGTAGACTTCGTCGGCCGCCGGCTGCGCAAAGTCATAGTTGCCCCGGCCCCATGGTGCCACGACGACCGTCCCCTGAACGCCGTGGCGCGCCGCCGAAGCCGGAAGGAGAAAAATGACGCATCGCCCGTAGCGACGGCGTCCGGCCGGTGACATCCGCGCCTAGGCGCTATATATGATAACGGTTTTCGATGACGACGAGAGCGCCGTGGTAGTCTGGTGCAGACGACTTCGCAATGGACGGCAATCCGCCAAACGCGGTCCAGCGGACTTGCACGAGCAGCGCAGCGCGAGGACTCTCCGCCAGCTGAGCGCCGATGAACTCGACGTGTTGGGCAAAGTCGACGTTGGTGATGCCGCCGAACGCCCAACTGCCGCGCATGCCATAGCGGCCGACGCCGGCCGCCACCATGGCGTGCTTCGTCAGCGCTCGCGAGTACGTCAGCACGTATTGCGGTGCGTCATATGAGACCGCATCTTCCGGGTGCGCTGCGACGAAGTCGCGATGCTGAGTATCTTCGACATAATCGAAGCTGAGATCGCCAAATGGCCTGCGCCAAGCGCTCCAGAGGGCATATTGATGCTGGACGCCGGCGGTTGCCGCGTCGTCTTGCTGCGGCAAGAAAAAGCCGTCAACGAAGCCGACTTGCGTAACGTTCCCAAGCGTTGCAAGCTCGATCTGCCGGTAGGTCGCCGCTGCCACGCGGATTTGTAAGCTCGATGATTCGATGGCGTACGTGATTCGGAAACCCTGCCGATTGACGCCGAGCGCGGAATCGTCAACCAGCTGATAATTCGATTTGAGCCATGGGCCGGGCCATGACCACGCGACGCTCCACACGTTTTCGGGCACGCCGTACGGCAGGATCGCCGTCGCGTAGCGCGGTTCGAAGCGGAAAAACTCGACGCTGGTCGAGGAGCGCTTCGTCGTGCGGCTAAGCGCCGCATGATAGAAGCCGCCTGGTTTTGTAGTGCCCGGACGGAGAACGTGATCCGCGTCGTACCACGCGCGCCCGATTTCGACGAGTCCGTCCAGGCGAGGCGCGACGTGGAATGCCCCGCGCACTCCGGCGATAGTTTGCCGCTGGGCGCCCAGCATGCTGATCGGCAGCGGTCCCTGCGGACCCGGCTGCGTGGTTGCACCCGCACCAAACATCGTGCTCGTCGAAATAAGTGCGCCGCCCGTGACGAGGCGCGCGACCTGCGCCGAAAAACGCGTGCCCTCCCCGTGATCGGCGACCGCTGAAATCATCGCAAGACGCGCCGTAGTTTCCGGCAACGCCGGAAGGAGCGCGTCCGTGAGCTCAATCGTGGTTGAATTTTTTCGCGCGACGAGATCGACGCCGTCGAGCGGCAGACCCGGCGGCGGCGACGGCCAGGCGTCGAGGGCCGGCGGTCCGTCGCCGAGCGATTCCGGCGTTTGCAGCCCGATGGAGGGCGTCACGTTGGTGAGCGGAGCCTGTTCGAAAACGAACCGGTCGCTTTGCGTAAGATCGAACCAGCCGCCCTTGAGCGCAAGCGAACCGTCGGGTCTGGAAAGCGATGCGGAGAGCAGCGAGAGGCGCAGCGCGCTTGCGTCGTCCTGACCTGCATGCGTCGGAAACGCAATGGCGTACGGCAGCGCTTGCGAGCCGAGGTGCGGATTGTACGCCGGCAGGAGGTTCTCGGTCCAGTAAGCGGCGTTTTGGATACTGCCGTTAACGTAGCCGAGCCCGAGCGTCGCGGACGCATCCAGCTTTGTGCCGGTCAGCACTCCGGTCAGCAGCGCTTGCGACACGCCGGCGATGCCCGGGGTGTTCGGGGCAGCCGAAAAGGTATCGTAGGGCGTCATGGGAGACAACGGCGAGCCGGACGCAAATCCCACACCCTCCGGCGGCACGAGGCCGGGCCCGGTCATCGCTTGATCGATGTACGAGCTGAAGGCATCAAATGTCAATCGAAAGCCGGGTGCCGGGGTCGCCGAGGGGGCCGGCGATGCAATCGATGATGCCATACTGGTGGCGTATGATGCAACCGAAATCAGAGCGCCCAATATGGTCAAGCACACGACCGATTTCAAGAGAGAAACGGTTCGCGCGCGAACGCTGGTTGTGCGGACCGATGCAACCACCAAGCGAATCGCGCGGCGAGCACCGCCATATCGTCATGTGCTCGAGCGCCGGAAAACGCCTCCTGCTGCCCGGGTGTGTAAAGATGCTGGACGAGCATCTTTACAGCGGCATCGACCCGCGGTCGTCGCTGCGAACCGATGCCGCAGCTTGACCCGGGGCTTCGACGCGCGCGGTTTCTTGCTCGTTCACCCGATCAGCCGCGCGCCGAACGAGGCCGAGGCCGCCTGCGTTTTTTGGTAGGACCATGCGCTGCGTCTTTGCCTCGCTCGACCATCGTTCCCCGGTATCATAATCGCGGATCTCAACGCTCATCGCGCCAGCGCGGTATTCGCAGCGGACCGTGAACATGCGGTTTTCGAAATGACCGTGCTCGACTGCGTTGGCGCACGCGTCGCCCGCGGCGAGCGCGACATCGAAGATGTCGTCCGACGTCATCCCACACTGGGCGGCAAACTCGGCACGGGGCGACGAGCCTCACGGATTGAGCTGACCGGTGCTCTCGAAGCGCTCGCGCAGCTGTGCCAATTGCCGCGCAGGCGATGCCGTGTCAAGTAAGCGCGCTACGCCTATTTCGTTCTGACGCTTGCCGGTACTGGTGAATGCAACCGTTGACGAAGAGCGTCACTACAGAAATATACATTGTGCCGGCTTCTTTCTGCGCCCGCAACGGTCAAACGGAGCCGAAGGTGGGACTTGAACCCACGGCCTGCGGTTTACGAAACCGCTGCTCTACCGCTGAGCTACTTCGGCGCGGGAGCGAATGTGCTTGGTGCGCCGCCTTACGACCTCCTGCCGCCGAGGCCTAGAACTCGGAGTGCTCGAGATCGACGTCCGAGAACGTCGTGAATCGCTTGTCGAAGCGCAGCATGACGGTCCCGGTTGGACCGTTGCGCTGCTTCGCGATGTTGAGCTCCGCGAGATGCTCATTTTCCGGCGTCGGCGGATTATAATATTCGTCGCGATAGATGAACGCGACGACGTCGGCTTCCTGCTCGATGCCGCCCGATTCTCGCAGGTCCGACAGCATCGGCCGCTTGTCGTTGCGCGATTCGGGCGAGCGGTTGAGCTGGGCGAGCGCCATCACCGGGATCTTCAGTTCCTTGGCAAGGCTCTTGAGGCCCCGGCAGAACTCGTCGACGACCTCGACGCGATTCGCCTTCGGGTTCGACGGGTTCAGCAGCTGCAGGTAGTCGATGACGATCATGTCCAGTCCGCTTTTCGAGCGCAGCCGGCGCGCGCGCGAGCGAACTTCGCTGACGCGCAGCGCGGCGGAGTCGTCGATGTAGATCGGCACCTCCGCCAGCGTTCCCATCGCGGCGGTGATCGCTTTCCACTCCTCGTCGCGGATGTTGCCGCTGCGCAGCCGATGCGCGTCGATCTTCGCTTCGCCGCTGAGCAGGCGCTGCACGATCTGTTCGTTGCTCATCTCAAGCGAAAAGACGGCCACCGTCTTGCCTGCTTCTTTGGCGGCGTGCATGGCGATGTTGAGGCACAACGCCGTCTTTCCCATGGACGGCCGGGCCGCGATGATGATGAGCTCGCCAGGTTGAAAGCCCGTCGTGATCTGATCGAGCTTCCTGAAGCCGGACGGCACACCTGTGACGTTGCCCTGCTGGTGGTATAGCTTATCGATCTGCTCGAAGGTCGGCTTGAGGAGCTCCTTGACCAGCGTGAAGCCGCCTGTGTGGCGGCGACCGATCTCGAAGATCATCTGCTCGCAGCGATCGAGGGTCTCTTCGACTTCTTCGGACGGTTCGAAGCCGAGTGAGGTAATGCGCGCGCCGGCCGTGATGAGCGAACGAAGGACGGCTTTGTCGGCGACGAGCTTGGCGTAGTATTCCGCCGAGGCCGTCGTCGGCACCGAGTTGAGCAGCTGGCTGAGGAATTCACCGCCGCCGATGTCATCGAGCAGCTTTCGCCGGCGCAGTTCTTCCGCGACGGACACTTTGTCGATCGGCTCGCCGCGCTCGTACAAATTCGTCAGCACCTCGTACACCGTGGCGTGATGCGGAGCGTAAAAGTCTGATCGCTGAAGGATCTCGCTGACCACCGCCATGAGTTCGCGATCCACCATGAGCGAACCGAGCACCGCTTGTTCGGCGTCGAGATTCTGGGGCGGGATGCGATCGAGCGTGGTGAGCGCCATTACGCGCGCATTTCGGGCGCGTCGGTGGAAAACCTATAGCCGGCTTGTGTACGGCTTGTGAGCAACCACAAGATGTTGTGGATGGGGTGAAATTGCGGATTGCACGCGCGCGTTGCTAGATCACGACGCGCACGACGATCTTCGCCGTCACGCCGTGCGCGAGCTTTACCGCTGCGGCATGATCGCCCGCCGTCTTGATCGGCTCGTCCAGCGCGATCTTGTGACGATCGACGTCCACGCCGAAAGCCGACGTCACCGCTTCGGCGATTTGGACGTTGGTGACCGCGCCGAAAAGCTTTCCGTGCTCGCCGCCTTTCGCTCGGATCGTGACCGGCGAAGATTCAAGGCGCGTCGCGAGCTCTTTGGCTTCGGACAGCAGCTTCGCGTCGCGACGTTCCTGAGCGGCCTTCTGCCCGTGCGCCTGCGCGAGGGTGCCCTCCGTCGCGGCGACGGCAAAGCCTCTCGGCACGAGGTAATTGCGGCCGTAACCGTCGGCGACGTCTGCGATCGCGCCCGCTTTGCCGACGCCTTTGACGTCTCGTCTCAGGACGACTTTCATGGAGCGTGCGGCTATTCGGCGGTGAACGGGAGCAGGGCGATGACCCGCGCACGCTTGATCGCGGCGGTCAGCGCCCTTTGATGCTTCGCGCAGCTGCCGGAGATGCGGCGCGGCACGATCTTGCCGCGTTCGGAGACGAACTTGCGCAGCCGCCCGGTGTCCTTATAATCGAGCTTATCGACTTTTTCGATGCAGAATGAACAGACTTTGCGTTTCGGTCTGCGGTCGGCGTTGCTCTTGCGCTTTGCCGACGGTTTTCTTCGTGCGAATGGCATGATTTAGAACGGTACTTCCTCGTCGGTCGCCTCATTATACTCGAAGTCCGGCAGATTCGAGCCGGCTGCGGAGCCGCCTTGACTTTGGCTCTGGCTCTGGTCCTGGCGCGGTCCTGCTGCCTGACCTGCGCCCGCGCCGGGACGCGAGTCCAGCATTTGAAAATCATCGGCGGTTACGTCGACCGACGTGCGTTTGCCGCCTTCGCGATCGGTATATTCGCGGATCTGGACGCGCCCCGCGATGAGCACGAGTCTGCCCTTTTGCAGGAACTCGGCCGCGCGCTCGCCGCGGTCGCGCCACACGCTGACGCCGAAAAAATCGGTCTGTTTTTCGCCGCCGTCGCGGCTTTTCGGCCGGTCGACGGCGATGCGGAACGAACACACCGAAATTCCCTGTTGCGTTTGGCGGAGTTCTGGATCGGCGACAAGCCGACCGACCAAGACGATGTGATTATATGAACCGGCCACGATGAATTACCTTTCCGCTCTCGAGCTGCGCTCGCAAGCTACATTTATGGTCTGACGAGAAGCGCGCGCAGCACGTCGTCGTGCAGCCGAAGCTGGCGGACAACCTCGTTCGCCGCGGCGGTGCCCCCGCTGAAATGCATGCAGACATAGTGCCCTTCGCGCAGCTTCTGGATGTCATAGGCCAGCCGCCTCTTGCCCATATGCTCCACGGAGATGCCGTCGGCGCCGTTGTCTTTTGCGACGGTTGAAAATCTGGTCGCGACCTCGCCGACCTGGGGATCTTCGAGATGCGGGCGCAGGATATAGGTGATTTCGTATAGCGACACTAGCGTGCGCTGCCTCCCTCTGGGCGTAAGGCTTGTCCTGACGTCCGCGTCTTGCGCGCGAACCGAACGAGCAGGAAGGAAACCAGCGGTCGATACCGCTCGGCAAGCCCTGGTAGTATATCACGCGGGACGTGATGGTGGCAAGGCTCGGAGGTTGCCGAGAGCGGTGCACAATTCGTGCGGCATCACGCCTGCCGCTCTTGCGACGTCGTCGAGACGGATGCCGTCGATATCGCCGACGACAAGCGCTTCGTCGCCGACCTTGACTTGCAGGTTTTTCGGCATCCGCACCATCGTGAAATTCATGCCGATCGCGCCGACGATCGGCGCGGGCTCGCGGTCGAAGACGACGATGCCCCGATTAGCGATCCCGCGAGGCAACCCGTCCGCGTAGCCGAGCCGAAGGGTGGCGATCACGTCGCCGGCGTTCGCGCTCGCGCGGCCACCATACCCGAGCCGCGTGGGGCTTTCGAACCGCCGGACGTGCACGACGGGTGCTCGAAGCTCGATCGCGGTTTTGAGATTGAGCAACAGCGAGGTCTCTCCGAAAGTCGATCCGTAGAGCCCGACGCCGACGCGAACGGCATCGCCGGGCGCTCCGAGGACGGTCGGCGCCGTGCTTGCGACGTGCTCGTACTCGAAATCGAGACCGGCGTCGCGCAGCGTCGTCACCGCGCGAGCGAATTCAACGAGCTGATCGCGCATCGTGCCCGAGCCCGCGACGTGCGTCCAGACTCCAAGCCAGCGGATGTGGCGAAGCGTCGAGGCGCGCTTGGCGAATGCTTTGACGTCGCTCGGTCGAATGCCGCTCCAACCGGTGCCGGTATCGATCGCGACATGCGCCGCGGCGATCGCTTTCTTGCGCTGCGCCGATTCGTCAAGCGTTTCCGCCGCACGCCAGTCTTCGAGGGTCACTTCGACGTCAAGATCGAGCGCGAGGAAGAACTCAGACGGCGAGGTCGCGGCGATGTGGACGATCGGCGCCGCCACGCGCGCTCCGCGAAGCTCGCGGGCTTCGCTGAGGTCGATGACGCAGAGCCTCGTCGCACCGGCCTCGAGGCACGCGCGCGAGACCTCGATCGCGCCGAGGCCGTATCCGTCGGATTTGACGACGGCCCACAGTTCCCGTGGAGCGATGAGTCGCCCCCATGCGTCGACGTTGTGCCGGATCGCGTCGCCGTCGACGCGCAAAATCGGGGATGGCATAGGCGGCGACCTTCGGTCGCCGAGGTCATCGACCTGCGGTCGAACCACTGCACGCTCGCCGGGGTCATCGACCTGCGGTCGAACCACTGCACGCTCGCCGGGGTCATCGACCTGCGGTCGAACCACTGCACGCTCGCCGGGGTCATCGGCCTGCGGTCGAACCACTGCACGCTCGCCGGGGTCATCGACCTGCAGTCGAAGGGTCGAGCTTCGCACGACCCCTACAAGTCAGAAAGTTTTTCGGGAATCCAGCAGAATCGTCACCGGACCCTCGTTGACGAGAGCCACGCCCATCTTCGCGCCGAAGACGCCGGTGGCGACGCGGATTCCATCGCGGCGCATCAGTTCGACGACTCGTTCGAACAGGGCAGCAGCAGCGTCGGCCGATGCGGCGGCGGCGAACGACGGCCGCCTTCCCTTTCTCGCGTCGCCATGAAGGGTGAATTGCGAAACCGCGAGCACATCTCCGCCGACGTCCGCGAGCGATAGATTCATGGCTCCTGCATCGTCGTCGAAAATGCGCAGCCCGGCTATTTTCTGCGCGATATAGGCCGCGTCGTTATCGTCGTCGCCGCGCGCAACTCCGACGAGGACCAAAAAGCCGCGGCCGATCTCGGCCACGACGTTCTCGTCGACCTCGACGCTCGCGCGAGCGACGCGCTGGACGACGGCGCGCACGGCTAACGCTCGAGCGGGGCTTGACGATCGCGACGTTCCGTCGCGACGTCATCGACCTGCGGTCGAACCACTGCACGGTCTAACCACTGCACGGCCGAACCACTGCACGGTCTAACCACTGCACGGCCGAACCACTGCACGGTCGAACCACTGCACGGTCGAACCACTGCACGGTCTAACCACTGCACGGCCGAACCACTGCACGGCCGAACCACTGCACGGCCGAACCACTGCACGGTCGAACCACTGCACGGGCCAGCATGAATGCGCCACTACAGGTCGCCGACGCGTGCCTCACGCTTGGTCACGCGATACGCAGCGCGGACGTCTGCCAGCTCCTTCACTTTCGACAGGATCCGGCTCAAATGGTCGAGATCGCGGATCTGCACGCTGCACGAGATCGCCGCCGAACGGTCGCGTTTCACCCGCGCAGTCACCGATGTCGCGTTGGTCTTCTGCTCGGAAAGAACGCCCATGATGTCTTGGAGCAGGCCGGGCCGGTCGTGCGCTTCGACTTCGATGTCGACGAGATGCGGTTCGGCTTCGGCCGTATCCCACGCGACCTCGATGATCCGATCCGGATGGCCGGTCAAGTACGCCGAGTTCGGACACTCGACGCGGTGCACCGATACGCCCTTGCCCTGAGTGATGAAGCCGAGGATGGAATCGCCCGGCACCGGCGTGCAGCACCTCGCGAAGCGGACCAGCACGTCGCCGATGCCGCGCACCTTGACGCCCGACGATGCTCGCCGGTGCGGTTTGCGCAGCCCCAGGCCATGGCGGTCAAGCGGCAGCACGACGACGTTGTGTTTGCGCGCCTCTTCGCGCGCCCGCGCCACGATCGAGTTGACTGAACAGTCGCCGAAGCCGATGGCGGCGTACATGTCGTCGACGTTCGCGTGATTCAACCGGGAGGCGGCCGTCTGCAGGAACTCCGGCGTGGCGACCTTGGCCAACTGCTGCCGCACCAGCTCTTTTTCCAAAGCCTCGCGGCCGGCGACAACGTTCTCGTCGCGCCGGTTTTTGCGGAACCACTGTTTGATCTTGTGCTTCGCGCTGGACGTCTTGACGAGCTTGAGCCAGTCGAGCGACGGGCCGGGGCTGCTATGGTTCACGAGCACTTCGCAGATGTCGCCGTTCTGCATGGGCGTGTCGAGCGAAACGATTTTGCCGTTCAGTTTTGCGCCGACGCAGTGATGGCCGATCGTCGTGTGCACGTGGTAGGCGAAGTCCAGCGGCGTGCTGCCCGCCGGCAGGCCCATGACGTCGCCCTTCGGCGTGAAGACGAAGACTTGATTGTCGAACAGATCGACCTTGAGGTGCTCCATGAACTCGCGGCTGTCGCGCATCTCGTCTTGCCATTCCAACAGCGAGCGCAGCCAGGCGAGCTTTTGATCGAGGTCGTTCGATGGGCCGCCTTCCTTATAACGCCAGTGGGCGGCGATGCCGTACTCGCTCGTGCGATGCATCTCCCAGGTGCGGATCTGGATCTCGATCGGATCGCCGCCGGGCCCGATCACGGTCGTATGGATGGATTCATAGCCGTTGGTCTTCGGCATCGCGACGTAATCTTTGAAGCGGCCGGGCAGCGGCGTCCACAGGGTGTGCACGATGCCCACGGCGCCGTAGCAATCTTTGATCGAGTCGACGACGATGCGCACTGCGGACAGGTCGTAAATGTCTGAGAAATCCTTGCCGTGCTGCAGTTTTTGATAGATCGAGTAGAAGTGCTTGGCGCGGCCGGAGATGTCGGCGTGCAGTCCGGTCGAGTCGAAACGCCGGCGTACGTCCGCGATGACGGCGTCGACGATCGCCTGCCGTTCCGCGCGGCGCTTGACGACCTTTTCGGCGATCTCCTTGTACGCGGGCGGGTCGAGGTAGCGCAGGCTCAGATCTTCCAGCGCGTGCTTCATGCGGTAGATGCCGAGGCGATGCGCGAGCGGCGCGTAGATCTCGATCGTTTCGTCGGCGATCTGCTTTTGTTTCGACGGCGTCAAGCTCTGCAGCGTGCGCATGTTGTGAAGCCGGTCGGCGAGCTTGATGATGATGACGCGGATGTCTTTGGCCATCGCCAAGAACATCTTGCGCAGGTTCTCGATCTTGACGTCTTCTTTGGTCTGGTAGGGGATCTTGGTGAGTTTGGTCAGCGCTTCCACGAGCGAGGCGATTTCCGATCCGAAACGCCGCTCGATCTCCTCGATCGAAGCGGTCGTGTCTTCGACCACATCGTGCAGCAGGCTGGCCGCGATGCTGGCCGGATCCATTTCGTATTCCGCGAGGATGGTCGCCACCGCCAGCGGGTGCGATATGAAGGTTTCGCCGCTTGCCCTGGTCTGGCCGCCGTGGGCCGCTTCCGCAAAAGTATAGACCCCCCGCAGCCACTGCTCATCAAGGTTGGGGTAGTAACTTTTGACTTTTTCCGCGAGTTCGGAAAAGGTTGTTGCCATGGTACCGCCTGGGCTGCGCTAGGAGCGGATGTAGGAGTGCTTCTTCATTAAACCACGGGCGGCCTAAAGTGCGCAACCCTCTCCCGGCAGCGAGCGCGAGATCGCGCCCGATGCTTAATATCGGATGAACGTGCGGACGTCAACTCCCTGCAGCTTTTCGCGACCACGCAGCTCGGTCAGCTCCACCAGGAACGCGAAGCCGGCGATTTCGGCGCCGAGCTGTTCGAGGAGCGAGCGCGTCGCGGCTGCGGTCCCGCCGGTGGCGAGCAGATCGTCCACCACGATGACCCGCTGACCGGGCCTGATCGCGTCCTTATGCATCTCCAGCGAATTCGTGCCGTATTCGAGCGCGTAATCGATATTGATCTTGTCGTACGGCAGCTTGCCGGGTTTGCGCACCGGGATGAAGCCGGCGCCGATCGTATAGGCGATGGGCGCGCCGAGCATGTAGCCGCGCGCCTCGATCGCGACGACGTAGTCGATCTTTCGTCCGGCATACGGCTGCGCCATTAGATCGATCGTCGCTTTGAAACCATCCTTATCCTGAAGCAACGGCGTGATGTCTCGAAACAGGATTCCCGCCATCGGGAAGTCCGGGATCGAGCGGATGAGCGATTCGAGCTTCGCCACGTCCATGCAGCGCCGTACGTTATGCGCCGGCGGCGGCGACCCCTCGCATTCCACTTGACTCTGCGCGTGGTTGCGGGAAGTTCCTTCACCCAACCGCGGAGGAATCGAAGGTGGACACAATCGTCAATCACAGCGGGATCGCGACGCGGCCGATCGTCTTCGGCGTCTATCGCGACGGCGATAACAATTTGGACGCAGTCCAAGAACGAAACGTTTCGGACTTCGTCAAGTCGACGGCGGCGAATCCAGCGCTCAAAGTCATCGCCGAAGATACGACCTCCCTGCCGCGCTCGCCGTTTGACGCGGGTGACCTGCGAACCGAGTCGTCGATCATCGAGGACGGCCGCCAGCACGTCATCCGCGTCGGGCCGCCCGCGAATATGTCGGACCGCCGGACGCTGGCTAATTTCGTGCGCACGACGCTCGAGGCCAAAGCGAGCGATCCGAAATTCGCCGGATCAAAGGTGTGGCTCGACCTCGTCGATCACGGCGGCGGGGACGGCGGCGGTCTGCAAAGCGACAGCACCGGCGATTGCATGTCCATGGAAGACATCGCGGGAGCGATCGCCGACGGCAAGGCGGCATTTTCCCGGTCGCATCCGGACGGCGACGCGACCGTGACGGGCGTGGTCGCGAATCAATGCCTTATGGATACGCTTGGGTTTGCCGATGCGTTGTCGCGCGCCGGCGTGAAGTACTTGGCTGCGAGCCCGGAGACGATGCTTGCACCAGGCGTGCCCTCGGCGAAAGTCGCCGACGCTTTGACCGACAGCGGCGGCGACTGGCCGCAAGCCGTCGTCGACGCGACCATGCGATCGCGCTATGGCATCGGCGGCGACACGTATCATCCGGCCGCAGCGTTCGACGTGCTCGATCTCGATTCGACGAAGGTCGGCGCGGCGCGCACCGCGATCCATGCCTTCAACGACGCAGTTGCGGCGCTGCGCCGGACGGATGGCGGCGCCGAACTGCTGCATGACGTACGCAGCGACGTGCGCTCGATTCGCGGGATGGTGCGCTTCGATCACTCGGCCGACATGCCGTGGCATGCGGACCGGCCGGCTGAAGCCGTTTACCGGTCGGTAGCGGACGACGAACGGCTGCCCGAGCGCATCCGAGACGCCGCGCGAAAAGCTGCGACGGCGATCGACGGCCTCGTCCTCGCACACCGCGAATCGAGCGACTTCGCGCCGTTTGACGCCTCATACTCGGACGCAGCCGGACCGACCGAGCATTTCCCGGTCACGCGCAAGTCCTACGATTCCTGGGCCGATGCCGGCGCCGCCGAGACCCACAACGGTTTTTACGATGCGGTGGACGGTCGCGAATTCGCTCGCGCGGTCGGCGCGTATAGCGCGAAAGAGGACGCGGCCGGCGAGCTGGCCTGAAGGTTCCGCGTCAGGTCCCAAGGTCGAGCTCGAGCTCGTTCGTCTGACGAAAGCCGAGCGATTCGTACACCGGCTTGCCCATCGACGACGGCCGCAACCGGACCACGATGCAGCCATGACTTTTCGCCCACGTCACCGCGCGCGAGGTGATCACGGCCGCAACCCCGCGCCGTCGATACGCCGGCTTGACGTAGACATGGGTCACGAACCCGCTCGGCTGTTCGTAGATCTCGCTGCGGTGATTCGTCAATCGATAAACCGCTCCCATCCCAACCGGCAGCTCGGCAGCGAACGCGACGAAAACCGCGCCCTTTCCGCTGCCGATCAATCCGCCAAAAAAGGAGACGTAACGGGCTCGCCATCCGGGAAACCGGGCATCGAGATCCGCGCCATCCAGCTCTTTCGTCATCGCCAAGCGCAGATCGGCGGTCGGCGCGAGCGCGTCGGCGCCGATTTCGCGGACGTCAAGCGCGCGCAAACCCGTGGCACACATCAGCTAAAGATACGTGACCGCTCCGCTCGTGAGGGAATAGACCGCGGCCGCGATCTTCAGTTTGGAGGCTGCCGCGGCCGGTGCGAGCAGCGGTTGCGAATCGCGCAACTGCCGGTCCACGAGCCCGACGTTGTTGCGAATGGCATTCGCGAGCAGGTCGCCGGTTTGTTTGCGCGCGGTCAGGACGGCGGGTTTGATCGCGTCGACGATGACGCCGACATGGCCCGGAGCTGTGCCGCCGCTTTCGACGGCTTCGAGCGCCGCGGCGACCGCGCCGCACTTGTCGTGCCCGAGCACGACGATCAACGGCACGTGGAGATGCTCGACCGCGTATTCCAGACTGCCGATCTCGGCCGGCGACGCGATATTGCCCGCCACCCGAACGACGAACAAATCGCCGAGGCCTTGGTCGAAGACGATCTCGGGCGGCACCCGAGAATCCGAACAGCTCAAGACCGCGGCGATCGGCGACTGGCCCGCGGCGAGCTTCGCGCGGCGTTCGTCCGACGCATTCGGATGCTGCATCGCACCCGACACGAATCGTCGATTGCCCGCGATGAGCTCGGCGAGCGCGATATCGGCGCTCGCTTGAGTTTCCATGCCCGCGGCGTTGACGCTCCGACTTGCGACGAGCGCTCCGACCATGCCCGCACCCGCCAGAAAATGGTGTCTCGATATCCTCATGCCGGCACCTCCATTCCGACGCGCGCATTCGCTGCGTTCAAAGCGTCGGCCTCCGGCGGATCAGCGCGTCCGCGGACAGCCGTTCGATCTCTTCGCGCAGACGCTCGAGATACTCCCTCATGACGGGCTCCGTGACTCGCGTCAACGCGCGCTCGACCATTTTGCGCGCGCCTCGAACGTTGCCGCGGCGCAGGTGGTGCAGCGCCACCGCGGCCTGGATCATCCCCTGTTGCTCGCGGTCGCGCGTCCGGACCCACAACGCCTCGAGCGCCTCGTGGGCTTCGAAAAATTTCCCCGCGTTCCAGAGCTCGGCGAACGTCGCCGCTTCCGGCTCTATGTTTCCGGCTCCAAATGGATGAGCACGTGCGCCCGCGGCAAGTGGCGCTTGAGATCGTCGACGATGACGTCGGAAAGGTCGTGCGCCTTCTTGAGCGGCATGTCGCTGGGCATCTGCAGATGGAAGTCGATGAACTCGCCTGCGCCCGAGCGGCGCGTGCGCAGCTTATGGTAGCTCACGAATGAATCGTTGTGGCGGCCGATGACCTCGCGGATCAGCGCCTCTTGCCGCGCTGGCAGCCGCGCGTCGGTGAGGTCGACGACGGCTCGGACGCCGACCATGTAGGCCGAGTGCAAGATCAATCCCGCGACGACCAGTGCGATGATCGGATCGATGATGACGAACCCGGTCATGCGGATGACGATGAGGCCGACGGCGATCCCCGCGCCGGTGATCACGTCGGCGCGCAGCTCGGAGGTCTGTGCGAACAGCGCGGGGGAATCTTCGCGCTTCGCCGCCGCGCTGGTGCGCATCGACACCCATAAGTTGACGGCGGCCGACACGAGCATGACGCCGATGCCGAGATCGATGTGCGCGATGCTCGCCCCGTAGCGCAGCCTGGCGATCGCTTCCACCACGACGAGCGCCGCGATGCCCGCGATGAACAAGCCCTGAACCGCGGCGCTGAGATTCTCGAACTTGCCGTGGCCGTAGGCGTGGTCGCTATCGGCCGGGCGGGCGGCAAGGCGCACCGCCACGCTTTGGATCGTCGTCACGATGAAATCCGAAAACGAATGGACGGCCTCGGAAAGCACGCTCACCGAGCCCGTCAGCAGCCACACCAAAAGCTTGAGGGCGACGAGCAGGGCGTTGCTGATGAGCGGCACGCGCAGCGTTCGCAATCGAACGTCGCCCGTGCGGCGCAGCGCTTCGTGCCTACTGCTGTCCGTCGGGCTGATCGCTTGGTTCGACGGCCGGCTCGTCATTCGGTACGTCCGTCAGAAGGCCGACTCCGCCGGGGCCGGTTTCGCCGGGCCTGCGACCGTCGATGGACGGCCTTTTTCTGCGATACCGCGGCGGCGGAGCCTGCGCGCGTTTTGCTTTCGGCGGCGTGCGCTTCGCGGCCGTCGCCGTTGCCGTTGACGTGCGGCCGAATTCCGCGGCACCCTCATGCGCCGCGATCGCTGCTCGGACCCCCGCACGCTTGCGCTGGTCGAAATGCTTCCACATCACGAGCAGCGGGCTCGCAACGAAAATCGAAGAGTACGCACCGCTCGTGACGCCGACCAGCAGCGCGAATGCGAAATTCTTGAGCGTGTCGCCACCGAACACGAACAGCGCGAGCAACACGATCAGCACGGTCACCAGCGTGTTGACCGAACGCGTCATCGTCTGCAGCAGCGACGTGTTGACCATCTGATCGTATGGCATCTCGGGAAAGAGCTTTCCGTTCTCGCGGATACGGTCGAAGATGACGATCGAATCCATGACGGAGTAGCCGATGACCGTGAGCAAAGCGGCGAGGAAGGCATCGTCCGCCTTGCGGTTGGCGATCGCGTAGATGCCGACCATGACCAGCACGTCGTGAATCAGCGCGATATCCGCGACGATGCCGTAGCGCAGTTGGTTGCCGAACCGGAACGCTATGTAAACGAGCTGGAGCACCAGCGCGATGACGAGCGCCCACAGCGATTTGTTCAGATACTCTTTGCTCAGGCTTGGCCCGACGGTCGTGATGCGGCTTTGCGATCGGTCGACCTTCATGCCGCCATTTTGAAGCGCGTCGTACACCGGGCCGGGATCGGATACCGTGTTCTGCGTCGAGATGATGACGCGGTCGTTGGGGAACGCGTCACCCGGCTTCGCTGCGAGCTGGACCTGCTCGTCGACGAGATTCAACGAGCTCAAACCCTGGCGCACTCCGGCTTCCGTGGCGGTTCGATCGAACTTGACTTCGATCGTGGAGCCACCGGTGAACGACAAACCCAACGGCAGGCCGTGATGGAGGATCAAGGCGACGACGCCCGCTACGATGACGATGCCCGACAGCGCGAACCAGTAATAGCGCTGAGCGATGATGTTCCATTTCAGCTTTCGGAAGAACACCGGCTATGCTCCGTACAACGCAGGTTTCGCGATCGGCGCTTTGTCGACCGTCACGTCGACGAACGCGCGCGTGATATAGACCGCCGTCAGCAGCGAGAAGATGGTGCCGACCAGCAGCGTCAGCGCGAATCCTTTGACCGTGCCGGTGCCCAGCGCGTAGAGCACGACGGCGCCGACCATCGTCGTGACGTGGGAATCGAACACCGTCCAGAAGGCGCGTCGAAATCCGACGCCGACCGCGGCGCGGGTCGTCCGGCCGGCCCACAGCTCTTCTTTCAACCTTTCGAAGATGAGTACGTTGGCGTCAACCGCCATGCCGATGGAGAGCACGAAGCCGGCGATGCCGGGCAGCGTCAGCACGACGCCCACCGACGTCACGTAGCCCAGCATCAAGAAACAATAGACGATGAGCGCGACGTCGGCCAGAAAACCCGGCACGCGATACACGGCGAGCATGAAGAGCAGCACGATGCCGAGCCCGGCGAGCGACGCGACGAGCGATTTTTGGAGATCGATGCGTCCCAGCGTCGGGCCGACGTTTTCGATCTCCAGCATCTTGGTCTGCACCTTGAGCGCGCCGGCGTTGAGCTCGTTCGCGAGCCGGATGGCGGTGTCGGTGGTGAAGCCGCCGTGGATCTCGCCGTTCGCGCCGATCGCTTGTTGGATGGTCGGCGCCTCGATCAGCTTTTGATCGAGGAAGATCGGCAGCGGCGCACCCACGTGTTTGGCCGTCCAGTCATAGAATTTTTTCGCGCCGCCGGAATTCAAAGTGAACTCGACGACCGGCTCGCCGGCTTGATTCGTCGACGCCTGCGCGTGCGCCATATCCGCGCCGGTGATGACCGGCGGCCCCGAGGCTTTATAGGCGTTGTACTTCGGGTCGGCGTTCGCTCGCGCGACTTGATCGGCGCTGAGCGGCCGCATCTCGAGCAGCGCCGCCTCGCTCATCAATTTGAGCGCCTCTTCGGGATCTTTGAGGCCGGGCATCTCAATGTTGATGCGATCCGAGCCGACCTTTTCAAAGGTCAATTCGCTGACCCCAAGCCCATTGAGCCGCCGCTGCAGCACCTGCAGTTCTTCGTCCTGCACGTCGGGCGTGATTTTCGGGACCTGCTGATTGGGCTCGAGCTCGACGAGCGCTCGCAATCCGCCTTGCAGATCCAGGCCGAGCTTGACTTTCTGCTTTACCGGAGTGAACGCGAACCAACAGGCGACGCACAGCCCGAGGATAACGACCAATTTGATCGGGTGCTTCCAGCGGAACCAAAACACGCGAATCCCTTACGCTGGGAGAGCGAAACCCCCTCCCGTCCGTGCTACCTTAGCGTTTCGCCGTTGATCCTCACCGCGAACGAACAACCGAGGAAGCGCGCCGCCGCGTCGCTCAGCACGAGGCGCGACTCGAAGAGCTCGGCGATTTCGGCGCCGGAGATCGTCGGTTCGGTCGTCAGCGTCAGCGTGATGACCTTCGCTTGCCCATCGACGTCGAGCTCGGCTTTCGTGACGCCATGATTGACGTTGTCGTGCGCGTCGAACGCGTTTGGGTCGCGAGTACGCACCCGCGAACGATGGATGTCGGCTTTGTCCGCCACGATGAGCGCGGCGCCTGGCGCGTTCACCGGCATACCGAGCTCGAGCTCATCGTGGTTGCCGATCGCCGCGACGATCTCGGCGGCGTCGCGCGCGCTGACGTCTCGCGACGTGAGCAGCGGATAGGCAAGAGCGGCGCCGATCGCCGCATGGTTGTGCCGGCCGGCGACGTTGCCGATGTCGTGCAGGAGGCCGGATACGGCCGCCAGATCGCATGCGTGCGCGTCGTGTCCGAGCTGGGCGAGCAGCCGGGACGCGTTGACGGCCACGAGCGTGACGTGGCGTCGGCCGTGATCGGTGAAGCCTAACGCGCCGAGCACGACGTCGGATTTTTCGATGAGCGTCAGGATCTCCGCATCGTGGCGGAGCTTTTCGAAGAGAGGCTCGTGAAGCGGCCTCACGACCGCTTGTTTGGGATTCTTCATTGTATATCGATAGTTTCGACGACTCCTAGGGTATACCCCGGAGCGACCTCAGCTAGTCCTAGTACCGCAACGCGGGTTTCCGATGCTTCCGAAAAGCGCGCAAGCGCAACGCGCAGCGATTGCGCACACGCGATGACGGGACGGTGACCGAAGTGCGCCGCGCTCCGCCGCCAGGCTTGGGCGAGCGCTTGAGCGCGCTCGGCATCGAGGCCGAGCAGCGGACCGCGCTCGGTCTGCACGATCGCGTCCGCAAGCGCCGCCTCCGTTCGCAGCGAAAGCGTCGCGGCTTTGATGGTGCCCGATGCGTCGGCAAGCGACGCGCAGATCGCGGGTGCCAGCCGCCGCCGCGCTGCTTCGCCGATCGCGATCGCGTCCTTGGTCACTTCGCACTCGTCGGCGATCGTCTCCAAAATGGCGACCAAATCGCGGATCGACACGCCCTCGCGCAACAAGTGCTGCAGTACGCGCTGCACGAGTCCGAGGCTGACGCTTTCGGGCACGACGCCCTTCACGACCGATGGGTGCGTCTGGCGCACGTGATCGAGCAGCAGCTGGGTGTCCTGACGGCCTAACAATGTCGCCGCGTTTTCGCGCGCCGCATTGGCGAGCGTGCTCGCCAGCACCGCGATCGGATCGACGACGATGCAGCCTGCGCCCGCCGCGACGCGGGGATGCGTGAGCCAGCGTGCGTCTGCGCCGCTGACGGGATCGATGAGCGTCTCGCCGGGAAGCGGTGAAATCGCGGCGGGCGGTCCTATGGCCAAAGCGCGATCGGCGTGCAGCTGTCCGCTCGACACGACGCGGCCGCGCACGCGCACCGCGAAGCCGCGCGCCGGCAGCCGTAAATCGTCGCGCACCTGGACGCCCGGCAACACGATGCCGAGTTCGAGGGCAAGCGCCCGCCGCAGCGCGGCGATGCGTTGCAGGAGCGCCGAGCCGGCCGGCTCTTCGAGCAGCGACAGCAGCGATTCGCCGATGTCAACCGTCAACTGTTCCATGCCGAGCAGCGCGACCACGGTTTCCGGTTTGCGCGCCTGCGATTGCCGGCGCCGCTGCTCTTCCCGGACTTCGGCGATGCGGCGCCGTTCGTTGGCTCGTGCAGCGACCGAGGCGGCGACGATGCCGCCCGCTCCCAGCGCGCCGAACGCCGCATGCGGCAAGCCGGGGACGAGCGCGAGCGCGGCCATTCCGACGCCGACGGTGCGCAGAGCCGACGGATGCGCGAGCAGCTGGCGCGCGACGTCGCCCGCTAGACCCACGTCCGAGGACGCGCGCGTGACGATCACGCCCATAGCGGTGGAGAGGAGAAACGCGGGGATCGTCGTCGCGAGCGCGTTGCCGACCGAAAGCAACACGTAGGTGTTGGCCGCGCCGAAGAAATCGAAATGCTTGGCGATCGTGCCGATGCCGATGCCCGCGACGACGTTGATGGCGACGATCACCAATGCCGCGATCGCGTCGCCACGCACGAATTTGCCCGCGCCGTCCATCGCGCCGTAGAAATCCGCTTCCGCCTGCACCGCACGACGGCGGGCGCGCGCGGCCGGCGCATCGATGAGCCCGGCGTGCAAGTCGGCGTCGATCGCCATCTGCTTGCCAGGCATCGCGTCGAGCGTGAATCGCGCCGCGACTTCCGCCACTCGTTGAGCGCCGTTCGCCACGACGACGAGCTGCACGGTGATGAGGATCGCGAAGAGCAGCAGGCCGACGATGACGTTGCCGCGCATCACGAAATCGCCAAACGCCGGAATGACGGTGCCGACGCCGCCCGGCACGTCGCCCTGGGTGAGGATCAAACGCGTGGCGGACACGTCCAAGCTCAGCCGGAACAGCGTCGCGACGAGCATGAGCGTCGGGAATGCCGCGAGCTCGAGCGGATCTCGGACCGACAGCGCGACGACGAGCATCACCGCGGCAGCCATCACGTCGAGCGCGAGCAGCGCGTCGAGCAGCGGCGTGGGGAGCGGAATCACGAGCATCGCCACGATCGCCAGCATCGCGACCGAGAGCCACGTGCTCTGCGTTCCGGCGCGAAGCGTCCTCAGACGTCGGCTCCGCGCAGCGCGCCGCGGGTCCGGATGATCCAGGCGAAGATCGCCGCGACCGCGGCGTACCATTCTTCGGGGATCGGCTCGTCGATATCGACCCGATGGAAAAGGGCGCGTGCCAGCTCGCGCGATTCGACGATCGGGATGTCGTAGGACTCCGCAGCGGCGCGCACCGCCGCTGCGGCGAGGTTGGCACCGCGCGCGACGACGATGGGCACGTCGATCGCCGGCGGATGGTACCGCAAGGCGACCGCGAGCCGCGTTGGATTTGTGACGATCGCCGTCGCGCGGGCGATCGCTCGCAGCCGCAGGCCGCGCGTCCGGCGGACGGCGATCGATCGGCGCCGGGCCTTGAACTCCGGCCGGCCCTCCAGCTCTGCTCGTTCGTCGCGGACTTCGCGCGGCGTCATGCGCAGCGAAAGGGCGAGCCGGCGCCTGGACCACGCGACGTCGAGACCGGCGATGACGACGGCTGCTACGCACGCCTGCCACCACAACTCGCGCACGGCGATCAGCATGACGAACGCCGAACTGGGAAGGCTGATCGTGGTACGCGACGACCGCACGAGCGGTTCGCTCGCGCGCGCCGCCGACCAGAAGAGCGCGGCGACGAAGACGGCCGCGATGATCGCCTGCCGCGCACCGTCGATTGAGACGATGCGTTTCGCGCCGGCCGCCCACGACAACCGCTGCAGGTCGGGCCGCAGCGCCAGCGGCGCGAAGCGCAAGGACCCGCAAAGCGCAGCGGCGGCGAGCGCCGCGGCCGCAGAGGCGAGACTCGCCGCGAAGAGTATGAACACTGCCGGCCCATCCCAAGCCTTCCCGATCGTGCGCAGAAGTTGGGCCGCGTTTGCGGCTGCCGATGCATGCGCAGCGGCTTGCGCAGCATTCCTCAGCTGTGCGAGCCAGCCGACCGAGGTCAGCAACATGGTGAACGGCAGCGCGGCGAATAGCAGGCTGGCGGCGGCGCCGGCTGCCGCGCTGTGCGCCGATCGTCCTTGTGCGGATGCTCGCGCGCGGCGGCGCGGAGTCGCTTCTTCCGTCCGTTCTTGACCGCTCATCGAGCTGCCCACTGCGCCGCGCGCGCGGCAAGCGAGCCGAGCGCGTCGAGGTGCGCGAACGTCGCCGACGCTCCGACCAGCAGTGCGAGAAACGCAAGAGCCGACGAGATCGGCGCGGTGAGGAGCATGGCGTTGACGCGCGGTGCGAACCGCGATGCGATGCCCGCGATGATGGCCGCGAACGCGGCCGCGCAAATGGCGGGCCACGCGAGGGTCAGCGCGGCATCGATGCACGATCGACCTAATTCCAAGACCGCCGGGAGAATCGCCGCGGGCGCAGGCGCTTTGTGGCTCGCGAAACGTTCGACGAGCCGGCCGAAGGCGCCGATCGCGAAGAACGCGGCTGCGAACGCAAGCGAGTACAACCTGCCGAGGGGCCCGGCGACGCCACCCGCGATGCGATTGACGCCGGTCGGCGCTTGCGCGATGGCGGCGTCGATCATGCCTCCGGCTGCCGCCGCGGCGCCGGCGACGATCGCCGCCGATAAACCGATCGCCGCCCCGGAAATCGCGCCGTATGCCGCTTGCACGCCCACGCTCAACGGATCGCAGCACGGCGCGGCGGTTTTCTCCGCGACGAGCGGTGCGAGCGCGAGCGCGAAACCGGCGCGCACGATCCTGGGCACGCCTGAGGACGTCGGTGGGACGGTGGCGGCAAAGGCCGCGCAGCGGGCAAACGCAATCGCATACGCCGCTGCGCTCGGGCTCAAGCCGTCCTCACCCTCCCGCAAGCCGCGGCAGCGAGGCGATGCAATCCCTGAGAAGATCGCTCAACAACGCAAGCGCCGGCAGGCCTGCGACCGCCGCGATGATCGCCACGGCGACGAGTTTGGGAAAGAACGAGACGTTTTGATCCTGCACCTGCACGACCGCCTGCACGATCCCGACGGCCGCGCCGACGATGGCGACCGTGCCCACCACCGGCAAGGTCAACAACATCGCCGTCAAGAGCGCCTTGGCGAAGAGCGCGAGCGCTGCCGGCTCCATGCTAGCGAAACGAGGCGACGAGCGCGCTGCAGACCAGCGACCAGCCGTCCGCCGCGACGAAGACGAGCAGCTTCAACGGCAGCGAAATGGCGGCCGGCGAGACCATGAACATGCCGAGCGACATCATGACGGCCGCGACGACGATGTCGATGACGGCAAATGGCAGCGCGAGCGCGAACCCGATCGCGAATGCGGCGCGCAGCTCGCCGACCATGAACGCCGGCACGATCACCGACAGCGGCGCGGCGTCGGGGGTGTCGGCGCGAGCGCGCGCGATGCGCGCAAAGGTCGCCAAGTCCGCGCGGCGCGCCTGGCGCAGCATGAACCGGCGCAACGGCTCGATGCCGCGTTGCAGCGCTTGGCTCGAACCGATGCGGTGTGCCAGGTACGGCCGCACCGCGGCATCATTGACGCGCGCAAAGGTAGGCGCCATGATCGCGGCGGACAGCATCATGGCCAGTGCTGCAAGCACGATGTTCGGCGGCAGCGATTGCGCCCCAAGCGACGAGCGCAACAGCCCCAGCACGACGACGACGCGCGTGAACGATGTGACCGCGACCGCGAACAGCGGCACGAGGCCGAGCAGAAAAAACCCGAGCAGCAAATCGACCGGCGATCCGCCGTGCTGCGCAGCGGAGATAAAACGGCTGAGGTCGTTCATCTCCCGCGCAACCCAGCCGGCGATTTGATGTCGCGGATCTCCACCGCAAGCGCTCCGTCGTCGAGTTCCACGATCTCTCCCGACGCGACCGCCACGCCGTTCACGAGCACCTCGACGCTCGCATCGGCGCGCGTTTGCAGAGGCACGACCGAACCTGAGGCTAGCGAAAGCACGTCGCGTACCTTTGCTTCGCACGAACCGAGCAGAACGCTGACCTGCACGCGAACGTCCGCCAGTGTCTCGACGGACAACCCCCGATCGGAGCTTAGGTCGTCCACGCGGAGCCTGCGCACGTCACCTGCAATGCTCGCTTCGCGCCCGTCGCGCCGAGTTTCGCTTGCGCCAGTCGCGCGCCATCCGCGCTGATCTCGGCGGTCAAATCGTCGAGCGCGAACTCCAAGCGCAGCAACGACCGAGTCTGCCAGCCGAGCACATCGGCGAGACGCACCCGCATGGGAGGAAGCGTGGCTGCGATATGGATCGGAACCGCGCCGATTTCAAGCGCGGCGGTTCTGGGTGGCGGCGGCGGGTCCTCAATCGACAAGAATGTCTGCAGCGTGACACGGTTGGCGGCCCGGCTGCAGAGCTCGACGTTGCAGCGCCAAAATTCTCCGCTCGGCCGAGCCTGGGTCTCCTCACGCAATTGTACCGGCCGGAGTCCGGAAGGCTCGTCGAACAGCCGCAGCAGGGCATCGGCCACGATGGTCCGTTCGACCGCGGTCAAAGTTGGCGCCGGCGGTCCGGCGAGCACGAATTCGAGCAGCGCTCGCTGTGACGTCGCATCGAGCACGCACCAGAATTCGCGTCGTTCCAAGGAACCGCGCCAGGCGCGATCGTCGCGCGTATCGCGATAGCGATCGCGTTCGACGGGAGCGTGCTGCACGACGATTCGCGTTCTCGCCATATCGGACGCACGGTCGTCGATGTCTTGTGCGATGGCGCGGAGCATTTCCGGGCCGCCGATGTCGCCCGCCGCACCGGATGTGCGGCCCGGCCTTTGCCACGACGGCAGCCGCGTTCGGCGGGGTCTGCTCGAAGCGATCGTCACTTGACGAGATCGATGGCGGTGCGCACGCATCGGTCGGTCGCCGATGCCATCGCGTTTTGTAACTCGGCCCGCCGCCGCAGGAGCCAGAGCCGTTTGAATTCGTCCTGGAGATCTGCGACGCCGCTTTCGATCGCATGCGGGCGCAGGCTGCCGACGTTGGATTCGCCGGGGGCGAAAACTCGGGGCGTACCCGATGCTTGCGTTTCGCGCACCGCCGTCGCGCCGGCGCCGGCGAGCCGTTCGGGAGCGTCGAAGATGGCGAGCGCGATTCGCGCTATGGGAACCGTGGTTTGCGACTTTTTGCCGCTGCGTGGAGCCACGCGCACTTCGATGCCCGCGAACGTGCCATTCGCGTCGATCGCGAAGCTCGAAAAGCGGCGAGCGGCGAAGGCATCGCCGGGGACGGCGATGGGCAGCAGCCCGCTGATCTGGCCCCCTTGCTCGTTGAGCCGGAAGCCCATGACGGCGCGGCCGTCCGCATCCGACAATACGCCGCGCTGATCGAGATGAAAGGCGCCGCCCCGGCCGTACGTGCGTTTCGCGCCGTTCTGAAAGACGAAGAGCCCGGCGCCGTCGATCGCTACCGAGAGCGGAGATGCGCTCGCAACGAAACTTCGCGGCTCGCCGGAGTTTGACATCACCTCACGCGCGCCGGGTTTGGCCTCTTGGATGAGCGCATCGATCTCGCGTAGCGCGAGTTCCGGGCTAGAGCTCGTCGGCTCGATCATCGCGCTGGATGTTCGCCAAGCGGACGAGCGGCGAGCCGGACCCGGCTGCCGATTGCGATGCAGATGATGCGGGTATTCCCGAGTTGTGCGGTGCAGCGGAACACCTTGGACTCGGGAGCGCGCCGCCTGAAGGCGGTCCGGCGCGAGAGAGCGGGTGCCGCGGAGGAATCCTGGCCTGCGCCGATGCGCAGCGCCGGTGCGTACGGAGGCGTCGAAGCCAGCCGTCGCAAGGCAACCTGCCGCAGCACGTGCACCGGAAACACGCGGATCCGCACCGGCGCGACGTTAGGCGTGCGCGTCTGAAACTGAGGCGCTACGATTTTCCGAGGCTTCTGAAGCGTCGCCGGACGCGCTTGTCGATGAAGCGCCGCATCTCCGATGCCGTAGGCGGAGCGTTCGGCGAGGCTTAGGGCGCCCCGAGATTCATAGGCGCCCCGATATTCGAACGATTCGTCGCGCGCCCGCTCAAGGGCGGCGCCGAACGAACGAACCCGGTCGGCGGCTCGGAATCCGAGCGCGGGTCGCGTATCGAATTCGACCGGCGAGAGCAAGAGCGTCACGCCGCCCAGGGTACGCGGTCGCTGTTGCCGGCATGCGGCCGCTACGGGGCCCGATAGTTGACCTCGCTGGTGCGCAGGTTCTGCTCGGCGTCGGGCGTCTGCGGCGTCACCGGCTGACACCGATACACTTTGATCGCATAATCGGCGGTCTTCACCGGATCGGTTTCTGCGTGTTCGACGAGCGCGTCGACCACCGCCATGCCTTTGACCACCCGCCCCATCGTCGTGAACGCCTCGTCCAGGTGCAGCAGCGGCGACTCCGTCACGTAAAACTGCGTGCCGCCGCTATCCAGTTTAGGCGTTTTGGTCTTGTCGTCGTAGTCCAGTCCGAGCGCCAGCATACCGGTGAGCTGTTCAACCGGATTGATCTCCGCAGGCAGCGTGTATGGAGGATTCGCGTTTGGATCGTTGTGGTAGCCGCCGCCTTGAGCGACGAAGTCCCAAATCACGCGGAAGAACGCGTTGTTGTTGTAGACGCCGCGATCGATCAAGTGCAGAAAACTATCGACGTTGTATGGCGCCTCGTCGGGAAACATCTCGATGACAAACGTGCCGCGGTTCGTGACGAACGCCACCTGCGGATGATCTCCGGGCGGAGCGCCGTCAGGCAGCGCGGCAGGTTCGATGGAATCGGCTGCGGGCACGGCGGGCGGCGACACGTCGACGATGGTCGAGCGATCCCCCATCGCGATCAACGCATTACGCACTTCGACGCGCACGCGCCAACTCGGATCGTGCGCGAGCAGCCGCACCGAAACCGCAAGCGATCTGTCGGCGAGCTTACCGATCCCCTTGAGCGCCATCACGCGCACGAGCTCTTGCTGATCGGTCAACATGAAGCGCAGCGAGTTGGTCGCGTCGGCATAGAAACTGCGCCCCAGCGCCCAGGCGATCCGCCAGCGCACTTCCGGGTCCCGCTCGACGGTGAATTGCGCACTCAACGCGCGAGCGGCCGCTTGCCGGTAGGCGACCGCGAGCGCCGGCTTCGCCGAACTCGCCGCTTCGCCGAGACCGATCGCCGCCTTGCCGCGCACGAAGGGATCGGTCGCCGACACCAACGCGACCAGATCGTACGCCGCGCGATTTCCGCCGATGCGGCCCAGCGAATCCGCCGCGGCGCCTGCCACCGACGGCGCGTCGTGCGTCGCAGACTCGAGCGCAGGGATCCCATCGGGCGAGCCGATGACGCCCAGCGCGAAGGCGGCCGCGGCTCGCACCGCTTCCGGCCGCGACGGATTTCGGATCGTGGCGGCGAGCATCGGCACGCCGGCTGCGTTGCGCAGCCGCCCGATCGCGATCGCGGCGCGCACCCCGATCTCGGGGTCCGACGAAGCCAAATAATTTTCGAGTTTCGAAGGCGGCGTCGTCCGATCGCGTTCTAATCGTCCGATCGCTCCCGACGGCGACGCCTCGGACAACGTCGGCACGGGAGGTCCGATGGTCGGCGAGGGCGACGGCGACGCCGCTCGCGCCTCCTGCCCACCCGCGCAGAAAAGCGACGCGACCAAAACCGCGCATGCCACGAAATGCAAAAGCCGCGCATTCATGAAGAGAAGTGGTACGCCGTCCGCCGGGCCATCGCCTGGCCTCTCGTTTACCAAATCGCGCAGGCGGGTATACTGAAAGGTGGATCACGCGGTTATGGTAAGAAATCAACACGGGCGGAGAACGTCGGGCGGCATGTCCGTTCGCGACGCCGGACGCAAAGGCGGCGAGGCCGTCAAGACCCGCTACGGCCCTGAGTTTTACGAACGGATCGGCCGCAAGGGCGGTCAAGCGACCAAGAACGCCCACGGCCATGAATTCTACGAGAACATCGGCAAGCTTGGCGGCAAGAAGGGCGGGGAAGCCACGCGCGACCGGTACGGCCAGAAATTCTACGAACAGATCGGCCAGCTCGGCGGCCAAAAAGTCAAACGGCTGATCGAAGAAGCGAAGAAAATCCGAAGCCAAGACACGGCTTAGTCCGTCTGCCAGTAATCCTTCAACGCTTTGCCGCGGCTCGGATTGCGCAGTTTGCGAAGCGCTTTCGCTTCGATCTGCCGGATGCGTTCCCGCGTCACGCCGAATTCCTGGCCGACCTCCTCGAGCGTCCGCTGATGACCGTCTTCTAGTCCGAAACGGAGCACCAGCACTTTCCGCTCCCGGTCGGTGAGGTTTTGCAAGACGTCGCCCATCTTTTGTTTGAGCATGGTGACGCTTGCCGCTTCCGCTGGCGCGACGGCATCGGGATCTTCGATGAAATCCCCGAGGTGGCTGTCTTCTTCTTCGCCGATCGGCGTCTCGAGCGAGATCGGCTCCTGCGCGATTTTCATCACTTCGCGCACTTTGTCCGAAGAGAGCGCCATTTCGCGCGCGATCTCTTCCACGCTCGGGTCGCGACCGAGCTCCTGTAGCAGCTGGCGCGATATCTTCACCAAACGGTTGATCGTTTCGACCATGTGCACCGGAATACGGATCGTTCGAGCCTGATCGGCGAGCGCGCGGGTGATCGCCTGGCGGATCCACCACGTCGCATAGGTGGAGAACTTGTAGCCTTTCTTGTAGTCGAACTTCTCGACCGCGCGGATCAGACCGAGGTTGCCCTCTTGGATGAGATCCAAGAAGAGCATGCCGCGGCCGACATACTTCTTCGCGATGCTCACCACCAACCGCAGGTTCGCTTCGGTGAGCGCCTGCTTCGAGGCGTCGCCTTGTTCGAGGATTGGGGGGTTCGGCGGACGGCTGTTCTGCTTCGCGAGATCGCGCTCGTCGTCTGCTCGCTCGATCTTCCGTGCCAGATCCTGCTCCTGCGCCATGGTGAGCAGCGGCACGCGGCCGATCTCCTTGAGGTACATTCGGACCGGATCGTCGAGCGCGACTCCAGGCGGCACCGGAATCTCGCTCTCTTCGGCGGCCTCGGCCTCGTCCGGTTTTTCCGCTTCGACATCGGGGTCGGCCGGTGCGTCCGGCATATCGGCGATCTCGATGCCCTGCGCCATGATCTGTTCGACGAGCTCGTTGCCCTTTTCGGGATCGTCCTCATCGAATTCCGCCGACAGCGAAGCGACGTCGTCGTATGTCAACGAACCGCGCTTTTTGCCTTTTTCGATCAGCGCTTTGACGGCCGCGGCGCGCCGCACCGCTAGCGCCGCGGCATCGGCGGCAGCCACTTCGCCAACCGGCGTGGCGTTGGACTGACCGTCTACTTCGCTTTTGGAATCGACAGCTTTGAGGTGGCGCGGTTTGTCGCGCTTGACGCTGGTCACGTATTCTCTCTTGGTCTTTCGCTTGGTTCTGCAGCGCCGCGCAACGAGGTCGCGAGCGAGTTATATTCGTCGCGCAGCGGTTCCGGCACGGGTCGTCCGGCGGTTAAGAGCCGATTCACTTCTTCGTCTACGATTGAAAGCCTGCGCTCGAGCCGACGCCGTTCGAAGCGAGCGAGCGTGAGATCGAGCCTGCGCTCATCTTCTTCCAATGCGAGCGGCGGTGACGAGAGCGCGAGGCGCGTCAATTCGCCCGCGATATCCCGTTCGGAGAAGAGCGACAGCGGGTTGACTCCCGCTGCGATCGACTCGCGATGTTCCACGAAGAGCGCGTACGCATCGCGCATCGCCGGCTCGAGGAAGTCTTCACTGCTGACCCGAGAGGCAGCCGCCGTCAAGAGCTCCGGCCGAGAGAGCACGAGTTTGAGCAGCTCGCGCTCGAGCGTCAACGGTTCTGCGGCGGGCGGCGCGCGCCGAACGACCGGCCGATCGAGCTGCAGCGCTCGAGCTTGTTCGACTCTTCCAAACCGGGCTTGCCGCAACGCGTCCTCACTGACGTCGAGCCGCCGCGCCATGGCCTTGACGTACTGATCGCGCTCGATCGGATCGAGGACTTGGGCGATCACCGCCATTGCTTGGCGCGCGACGTCGCTCTTGCTGGCGAATTTCGACGCGATTCGGCGGCAGGCGAGGTCGATCTTGAAGTCGACCCACGGCTGCGACGCCGCCAACAGCGGCGCGAAGGCGCCCGCTCCGCCTGCCATCAGGATCTCGTCGGGATCTTTGCCTTCGGGCAGCGGAACGATCCGGACGTTGAGCCCTTCGTCGACCAGCATGTCGATGCTGCGCGCGGTCGCGGCTTGGCCGGCCGCGTCGCCGTCAAAGCAGAGATACAGGTTCGGCGCGACGCGACGCAGCTCGCGCGCCTGTTCGGGAGTAAAGGCGGTGCCGAGGCTGGCGACGGCGTTGCCGAAGCCGTGCTGGTGCAACGCGATCGCATCCAGATATCCTTCGACGACGACCAGCGCGCCCTCGGCGGCGGCGGCGCGGCGAGCGAGCTGGAGCGCATAGACGTGTTGGCCCTTCGTGTACGTTGAAGTGTTCGGCGTGTTGATGTACTTGGGCTGTTCGTCGCCGAGCGCACGCCCGCCGAACGCCATGACCTCTCCGGTGAGATTGTAGATCGGCAGCATGAGCCGGTTGCGGAAGAAATCGTATTGACCGCCTTGCGGACGGATGCGAACGAGTCCGGCACGAGCCGCGATCTCCATGTCGATCTTCGCCCGTTCGAGCGCCTTGGCAAGTGAGTCCCAGGATTCGGGCGCGTACCCGATGCCGAACTTCTCGGCTGTCTGCAGCGTGAAGCCGCGCCGCTCCAGATAGTCGCGCGCCTCGGCGTGCTTGCGCAGGCGATTTGCGAAGTGCGCGGCAGCTGCGGCGTTGGCTTCGTAGATGGCTTCGCGCTCGCTGCGGCGGCGAGAGACGCCGGCCGATTCCTTCAGTTCCACGCCGGCGCGCGCCGCTAGCATCCGCAGCGCAGCCGGGAAATCGACGTTCTCATAGCGCTGCGCGAATTTGATGAGGTCGCCGCCCGCGTCGCAGCCGTAACAGTGCCAAACCTGTTTTTCGGCGTTCAGGTTGAACGACGGCGTCTTTTCGGAGTGGAACGGACATAAGCCCACGTATTCTCGGCCGCGTTTTTTGAGCGTGACGTATTGACTGACGTACGCGAGCAGATCGACTTTGGCTTGGATCTCGGCGATGACGCCGGCATCAAATGGCATTACAATGCGTTCAGACGTCCCATTCCTTGGGTACCTGTGACGCCAGCGGTTCGACGAACAGCTCCTGAAACTTCTTGATCGCGTAGCGGTCCGTGAACCCGGCGATATAGTCGCACACGCGGCGCGGCGGCCGATCGTCGTCGGGCAGGCCCTGCGTGAATTCGGGCGGCAGTTCGGCCGGATGTTCCATATAGTAACTGAAGAGCCGTTTGATGATCGTCTGCGCTTTCGGTTCCTCGCGTTTCGCGGCCTCGTTGAAATACACGCGCTCGAACATGAATTCTTTGATCGTCTCGACCGCATCGAGCACGCGGTCGGACAGGCGGATCTCGTTTTTGCCGCGGCACTGCGCGATCATGTCTTCCACCACGGTCCGGACGCGGTGGGCCCCGCGTTGGCCGAGCGTGTCGATGGCCTTGCGCGGCAGCTGATCCTCGGCGATGACGCCCGCGCGGATCGCATCGTCGATGTCGTGATTGATATACGCCAGGCGATCGCAGTATCTGACGATCTGACCTTCCAGGGTCGAGGGAACGTCTGCATAACCTGCCAGCTTGCCCTTGTGCTTGCTGTGTTTAGCGATTCCGTCGAGCACTTCTTCGGTGAGGTTCAGCCCAACCTTATCGTTCCTGCGCTCCAAATACGCGACCACGCGGAGGCTTTGCTGTGAATGGATGAAGCGCAAGCCGTGCGGCGCGAGCATTTCGTCCAGCGCCGCTTCGCCGGCATGGCCGAATGGCGAATGGCCGAGATCGTGACCAAGCGCGATGGCCTCGGCAAGATCTTCGTTCATGCTGAGGCCGCGCGCGATCGATCGGGAGAGCTGCATGACCTCGAGCGTATGGGTGAGACGCGTGCGATAGTGATCGCCCAGCGGCGAGAGGAACACTTGCGTCTTGCCGGCCAGCCGCCGGAACGCTTTCGCGTGCAAAATGCGGTCGCGGTCGCGCTGAAAACTCGTCCTGATCGAGTCTTCGGGTTCTGGAGT
>Ga0207416_1001454_pt1 | contig 31166 bp, 27 predicted proteins | sample PaiPotPPM11metaG_FD_184107 | JGI IMG/M metagenome (GOLD analysis project Ga0207416, IMG submission 184107) | Iron sulfur acid spring bacterial and archeal communities from Banff, Canada, to study Microbial Dark Matter (Phase II) - Paint Pots PPM... ... | reverse complement strand
CGGCGCACCGGCTCGTCGATGAGATCGCGAACTACGCATGGATCGTCTTCACCTCGCAAAACGGCGTCGATGCATTTTTCGACCGGGTGCGATCGCTGGCCGCGGATGCGCGCCTGCTGGGCGGCGTGAAGATCGCGGCCATCGGCAGTAAATCCGCGCAACGTTTGGAGCGCTACGGCGTGCGGCCGGATATGGTTCCGGCCGCGTTCGTGGGCGAAGAGATCGCTCGCGCGCTGATAGAAGCGACGCATGAGGGCGATCGGATCGCGATCTATCGCGCGCAAGACGCGCGCGACGTGTTGCCGCAGATGCTCCGCGACGCCGATCGCGATGTGACGGTTGCCGCCGCATACAAGACGACGTTCTCCCACGACGATGCGTTCGCCGGCAACGTGGAACGCGCCGATATTCTCACCTTTACCAGCGCGAGCACGGTCGGTGCTTTTGCGGCGTCCTTAGGCGGCGAAGCGGCGGCGCGCGATGCGGCGCGCGGTAAGGTGGTGGCCTGCATTGGGCCGATTACCGCAGACGCGGCGCGGGCGATCGGCCTGGAGCCGGATGTCGTGGCCGACGTATTCACCACCGACGGATTGCTCGACGCGCTCGAGCGCCATTTCGCGGCACACGCAACCGCGTGACGCAGATCGCGTTCGGATGCGGGCTTGCGGCGATCGTCGCGTACGCCGCATTCCGAGCGCGCGCGCTGGATCGCTCCGGCGCAATCGCCGCGTGGGCGATCGGCGCCGCCACCTTCGGCGCCGGCGGATGGCCCGCGGCGCTCGTGCTCTTCGCCTTCTTCCTTCCGTCGACTCTGCTCTCGCGGCTGGGGCGCGAGCGCAAGCGCGGGCTCGTGGATATTGCAAAATCCGGCGCGCGCGACGCGCGCCAAGTGCTTGCGAACGGTGGCATCGCGGCCGCCGCCATCCTGCTCGCGCGATTTCTGGGAGCGCCGCTTGCAGCCGCCTTTGCGGGCGCCTTCGCGGCGGCCTCCGCCGACACGTGGGGGACCGAAATCGGCACGTGGATCGGCGGACGGCCACGCTCGATCCTGACGCTGCGGCCGCTCGCAGCCGGGCTTTCGGGCGGCATCTCGTCGGCGGGAACCGCCGCGGCGGCGATCGGCGCGGTAGCGGTAGCGCTCGTGGCGCAAGCCACACACGTCGCGCCGTTTTGGCCCATCGCATTAGCGGGATTTATCGGCGCAACCGTCGATTCGCTGCTCGGCGGCAGCGTACAAGCATTACGCTACTGCCCCACGTGTAAGCGCGATTGTGAAAGCAATCCTCACATCTGCGGAAATGCCACGCTCGTTCGCCGTGGGATCGCGTGGTTCGAAAACGATGCGGTGAACCTTGCCGCCACCCTTGCCGGCGCCGCGGTCGCAGCCTCGATCGTCGCTAGATAGAACCGCGCCGCGCGGCGCTATTTCTTGCCGTACCGCTCGCGAACGTAGGCGATAATCGCATCATCGTCATCGGCGATCTTCACGTCGCCGTCCGTCATCGAGGGAATGCCGGTGACGCCGAACAGCTCCTTGAGCAGCGTTCGCTTATGATGCTCCGGAGGGACGTTCACGCACTTGTAGTCGAGCAACATATCCGTAAATTTCGAGCGGACGCGCGCGCAGTATCCGCACCACTCAGCCTGATAGAGGACGATCTCCGTATCGATCATGCCCCTCTCTGCGAAATCCACTTCGGCCGGCCCTGCTCGGCGGCGCGATAAAGGAGATCGTCACGTCGCGGCGCGTACGAACGCTGTGATGGGACACACCCTTTAAGGGGGCTGCATGAACCTCGCGATGGCGCTACGACGAAGGCCGCTGGAAGCTGCGCTCCTGGCTTCGCTGCTGCTGCACGGAACGGCCGCGCTGTTCGTTCCGGCCATCGTCGCGCCGTCGCGCGACCAAACGCTCGAAACCCTCGCCTTCTCGCCGATCGAACGGATCGTGATTCAAACGCGGGCGAAACCGCCGCACCCGCGCGCGGCCAAAGCCGCCGCACACGCCCCGCAACCAGTGCGCAGCCCCGCGCCGGCGGGTACGGCGTTGCCTCGCATAGCGCAGCGCGCAGCCAAAAAACCGGCGCGGGTTCTAGCCGTTGCCGCCGCTCCGGTGGCCGCGGTCGCTGCGCCGGTAGCCGTCTCGTCCGGCACCGGCGAGCCGCAGGCGACGCCGACGCCGCAGCCGGTCCGCAAAATCGCGAGCGTTGCGCGCGATGCGGTGGTCGGCTACTTGCCCCTCGGAGCCGAAGAGCACGATCCGGTGCTCGACCCAAGCGTCTTCAAAGCGCTCGTCGCACTCGGCGTCCACGTGACGTTGCTGGTCACCGTCGGCGATGACGGACACACCAAACAGGTCGTCTTCCAGCCCCCGCTCGACGCCGCCACCGAAGCCGACATCGGAGCGTTGCTCGCTACCGCCCGCTGGGATCCATCGGTCTGCGGCGGCGGCATCCCATGCCTAGGACGCGCAACCATCAAACTCTAGCGATGCGCCGTAAGCCTCAGCGCGCTACCGAACGCTGCATTCTCCGCCGTAGCCCCGCCTGCAACGAAGCCGCGCAAGCCGATCGCCAACGTGTCGCCACCGTCGGGTGCGGCAACTACCGTAAAGCCGAGCGACTCTAGCCGTAAACGCGGATCGAACGCGGCCGCGAAAAACAATGCATCGTCGTCCATTCGGCGCAATTGCTCGCGCACGAACCGCACCTCATGCGCGCGTGCGCGATCGGGTGAAAACTGCACGGCGCTCAACGCGAGAGCGGCCCCTGCGTACTCGCCCTCGATGCACAGCAGCCCACGCCGGTCGAAGGGGCGCAGCATCGGAGCCCGGAGATAGCGATCGTGAATCGCATGGACGCGATACGCGCTCGACCAAAACAACGCCCCGCTCCCGCGATAGCCCCAGCCGTACTCGAAGCGCGTGGCGAGCGCTAACGCATCGCCCGCATCGATACCGTGCACCGCTAACGCGTCGGGAACGTGTTCGGTAAGATATGCTGCGAGCGAACGCATCGCGCCCACTCGCAAGGTTTCGTGCGTGCGTATTGCGGCGAGCCGCAACGCGTTCACAGAATGGATTTGCCCAGGCCCGAGCAGATCAGGCCGACCGCAAGCGCGGCCGTTTGATTGCGGTTGTCGAGAATCGGATTGATCTCCACCATCTCGATCGATCCGAGCGCGCCGGATTCGGCGAGCATCTCCATGGCGAGATGCGCTTCGCGATAGCTCAGGCCGCCTTTGACCGGCGTGCCCGTCCCCGGTGCCTCGCTCGGGTCGATGCCGTCCATGTCGAACGAGACGTGGATGCGGCGTCCGCCGCCAGCAACCCTCAACGCTTCTTCCATCACGCGCGTCATGCCGAGCTTATCGACGTCGGTCATCGAAAACGCGCGTACGCCGGATTCGCGCAGGATGCGTTTCTCAACCGCGTCGACATCGCGCAGGCCGATCAGCACGGTGTTCTCCGCCAGCGCGTAGCCGCGTTCGAGCGCGAACCAGAGGGGCATACCGTGGACGTTTCCCGACGGCGAACTCTGCGGATTGTTGATATCGGCGTGCGCGTCGATCCATACCAGGCCCGGAGCACTGCCGTACGCGCGCGTCAGACCCGCGAGCGTTCCCATCGCGATCGAATGGTCGCCGCCCAAAAGGATCGGCATGCGCTGCGCGTGAATCGCCGATTCCACCAATCCCGCGAGTTCGTCGCAGACGCGCTGGATCACGGTCAAATACTTCGCGCCCGCTTCGCCCGCTTCGATCGACTCGCGAATCGGCACGTGCAGGTTGCCGTGATCGACGATGTGTTCGACGCCCAGCGCGCGCAAACGTTCGTAGAGTTTCGCGTAACGCACGGCTGCCGGGCCCATGTCGACGCCCCGGCGGCTGGCGCCCAAATCCATGGGGACGCCGATGATCTCAACCCCTGAAATAGCGGAGAGCGTGGCGCTCACGGCGATTCTCCGTCGTTCGCATTCGCTCCATGCCCGGATTCGCGAACGGGGCGCGCCGCACGCGAAGGGAAGAGGCGCTTCACCGTCCACGTGAGCGCGCCGCTCGCAACGTTCGCCGGCCCTTTGAGCAGCTTCCAGCCGCCCCCGGCGTAGCCGTCGTCGAGATCGATGATGAAGAGAAAGAAGCGCGAGCGTTGCGGTAAGGCGTCGCTCCACTCGCGAGCGCGCGCGACGCCCTTGGGATCGCGGGCGCGCAGCGCGGCGAGCACGGCATCGTCATCGAGGGCGTTTGCTACGATCTCGGCAAAGGCGCGGTGGCTCACTCCCAATCGCTCCAGCAAGGCGCGGTCCATCGGACTCTGCCCGAACAGATAACTCCCGAGCGTGCCGTGCAGCGCGCTGCGCGTTTTGTCGATCAGCCGCGGCAACCAGCGGATGCCGCCCACCTGCTCGCTCCATCGTCGCGGCGGCTCGTGCCGTAAATCTCGTACCATTCCCGAGCGGCTTCGGTACGCAGGCAATGGCTCCCCGCAGTCGTACAGAGCCGTCGATGAAACAGAAGGCGCTCGTCGCTCTGTTAATGGCGTCCGCGCTCTGCCTTGCAGGCTGCGGACTACACCATCCCGGGCCGCGGCCAGGGCAGCTCACGCTCGGCATGGTCACCGACGTCGGCGGCCTCGGCGACCGATCGTTCAACGATTCGGCGTATCGCGGCCTGCTCCGCGCCCGCGCGAAGCTCGGGGCGTACATTCAGGTGCTGCAATCCCGCTCGGCCGCGGATTACGAGCCCAATCTCAGCGCGCTAACGAACCTGCATTTTCAGATGATCTACGCCATCGGATTTCTGATGAGCCTCGATCTCGATCAAATCGCCAAAGAGCACCCGCACCAGCATTACGCGATTATCGACGCGGTCGTGCCCGATCCGAACGTCGTCTCGGTGACGTTTCGAGAACAGGACGGTTCCTTTCTCGCGGGCGCGCTGGCCGCGATGATGAGCAAAACGCACCACATCGCCTTTTTGGGCGGTCAAGATATTCCGCTTTTACGAAAGTTCGAGGCCGGATATACGGCCGGAGCGCGCGAGATCGATCCGAATATTCGCGTGGACGTGAAGTACGTCGGCAGCTTCGATGACGTCGCTTCGGGGCAAGAGCTCGCGAACGTGCTCTTCGATTCGGGCGCCGATATCGTATACACGGCCGCCGGCAAGGCCGGTTTAGGCGCGATCGACGCGGTGAAATCGCGCGATACCGATTACGTGATCGGCGTGGACTCCAACCAAGATGCGCTCGCGCCGGGGCGCATCCTTACCTCGATGGTCAAAAAAGTCGACGTCGCGGTGTTCGATGTCGGCCAAGCGATTCAGCGCGGTAAGCCGCTCACCGGGCACCTCGTGCTGGGGCTCAAAGACGGAGCCATCGGATTGACCGATTTCAAATATACGCGTAAAGCGATCGGCCCCGCGCGCCTAGCACGCCTCGAGCTCATCCGGCGCGCAATCGTGAGCGGCAAGATCGATCCGCCGGATACGCGCGCGAAACTCGCGACGTTCAAGCCGGTCGCACTCTGATGCAGGGCTCCGCGCAACCCGTTCTTCTGCTTCGCGGTATTCGCAAGACCTATCCCGGGGTGGTCGCGGTCGACGATGTCGATCTGGAACTCTTCGCCGGCGAGATCCACGCGTTGGTCGGCGAAAACGGTGCGGGGAAGTCGACGCTCGCATCGATCGCGTTCGGCGAAGTGCGCCCCGATCGTGGAACCGTCGAAGCCCGCGGCGCGGTCGGCTTGGTGCACCAGCATTTCGAGTTGGCCGGGCGGTTGCGCGTTTGGGAGAACGTCTTGCTCGGCCGAGAGCCGCGGCGCGGCTGGCGCATCGACGCCGCCGCGGCGCACGCGCACGTCATCGCGCTCGCGCAACGCAACGGGCTCGAGATCGATCCCGACGCGTTCGTCGACGAATTGCCGGTCGGTATCCAACAACGCGTCGAATTACTGCGCGAACTCGACCGCGAACCGGCCATCCTCTTATTGGACGAACCGACCGCCGCGTTGGCGCCGGCCGAGATCGCCAGCTTCTTCGCTACCGTCACCGCCTTGGCCGGGCGCGGCACCGCAATCATGATCGTCACCCACAAACTCGCCGAGGTGATGGCGTACGCGCACCGCGTCAGCGTGATGCGCCACGGTGCGATCGTGGAGCGAACGCTCGCCGTGGAGACCAGCGGGGAGCAACTCGCACGCGCCATGGTGGGCGGCGACCTCCCGCCGGTTGCGGCACGCGCCGCCACCACGCACGCGCCGTGTTTGCGCGTTGCGGAACTCTATGGCGGAGAGAACGAACGCGCCGTGCGCGGCGTGACGTTCGAGGTGCGCTCGGGTGAGATCGTCGGCATTGCGGGCGTCGAGGGCAACGGGCAGAGCGCGCTCGCCGACGCACTCGCCGGGGTTATTCCCTATCGGGGCACCGTCGAGCGGCCACCGCATGCGCGCATCGGAATTATTCCGCAGGACCGGCTTGCGGAAGCGCTCGTCCCGAATTGGTCCATCGTCGAGAACGCGATTCTGGGCCGCCAGCATCGGGCGCGTTCGCGCCGCGGAATGCTCATCGATCGCATCCACGCTCGCGAAGACGCGCGGCAGATCGTCGAGCGGTACGACGTTCGTACGCCGTCGCTCGATACCACGGTAAAGCACCTTTCCGGCGGGAACCAGCAGAAGGTCGTGGTCGGACGCGCGCTCATCGACGCGCCGAGCCTGATCGTTGCGTACAATCCGACGCGCGGTATCGACGTCGGCGCGAGCGCGCTGGTGCAGTCGCGCTTGATGCAGGCGCGCAACGAAGGGGCGGCGGTCTTGCTCATCTCGTTCGAACTCGATGAGATTCTTTCGCTCGCAGACCGCATTCTCGTGATGTATCGCGGGGCGATCGTCGGCGCGTTCGAGCGAGAAGCGGTCGAGCGAGCGCAGATCGGACGCCTGATGGCGGGCATCGCATGAAGCGGACGCTTTCAACGCTCTCCGGGCCGCTCGGGGCGATACTGCTGATCGTCGTCCTCATGTCGCTCGCGATGGTCGTCGCGGGCACCAGCCCGATCGACGGATTCTCGGCGCTCTTCTTGGGGGCGCTCGGCGGGCGCAACGAGCTCGGCGAAACCCTCGTGGCCACCACCTCGCTGCTCTTTCCCGCGCTCGGCATCACGCTTGCCTTTCGAGCGGGGCTGTTCAACATCGGCGCGGAGGGGCAACTGCTGATGGGCGGACTCTTCGCGGGCGCGGTCGGTGCTGCGATCGCGCTTCCGCCGGCGATCGAAATCACGCTGCTGCTGCTGCTCGGAGCGGTGGGCGGCGGCATCTGGGGCGGCATCGCGGGCTGGATGAAGGCGCGCTTTGGAGCGAGCGAGATCATCGCAACGCTGATGCTCAATTTCGTCGCCGCATTTCTGGCGCTCGATTTGGTGAGCGGGCCGTTGAAAGGGCCGTTGGCGAGCGGCGCCGAGACCGCGTGGCTCGCGCCGCAGTACTGGCTGCCCACGCTGCTGCCGCACACGCGCCTCTCGATCGGACTCGTGGTTGCGCTGGCGATCGCGGTCGTGCTGCAGTTCGTGTTCACCCGCACGGTATTCGGCTACGATCTGCGCGCCGTCGGCGAAGCCCCCGAAGCGGCGCGCCGCAGCGGCGTCGATCTGCGCCGCCTCACGTGGCTCTCGCTCGCGCTCTCGGGCGCGATCGCGGGCGTGGGCGGTGCGGTTATCGTCACCGGCGAGCTGCATCGATTCAACACGCAGCTCTCGCCCGGTTATGGATTCACGGCGATCGCGGTCGCGCTGGTCGGCGATTTGAACCCGTTGTGGGTGTGCGTCGCGGCGTTTGGCTTCGGCATCCTCGAAGCGGGCGGCCTGGCCATGCAGGCAAGCGCGCAAGTCCCCAAGGATGCGATCCATCTGATCGAAGGTTTGATTATTCTCGTACTCGCCGCGCGGCGCTACGTCGCCGCGGGCACTGAGGTTGCTTGATGGGAGCCGCGCTATGACCCTTGCGATAACGCTCGTCGTTCTCACGCTCATCAAAGCGACGCCGATCGTCTATGCGGCGCTGGGCGGCGTGATATCGGAGCGGTCGGGCGTCATCAACATCGGCCTGGAAGGCATGATGGTGGCCGGCGCGTTCTTCGCTGTTATCGTCTCGTACGCGACGGGCAGCCCGGTCCTCGGGCTCGTGGCCGGCATAGCGGCCGGCGCCGCGTTCGGGTACGTGTTAGCCCTGGCGGCGACGCGTTTCAAAGTCGATCAAATCGTCGCCGGTATGGGCATCAACCTCATCTGCACCGGCGGAGCCGCGTATGGGCTCGTCCTGCTCTTCAATCAACCGGGCGCAAGCGTCCAGGTGCGCGCGCTGGGATCGAACTACTGGGCCCTCGTCGTCCTCGCGTTCGCGCTGGCCGGAGCGTTGCACGTCGTGCTCTATCGCACGCCCTGGGGGCTGCGTGTACGGGCCTGCGGAGAGAATCCGTTTGCCGTGACGTCGGCCGGGCTCAACCCGCTGCTGCTACGCACGTATGCAGTGGTGCTCAGCGGCGCGCTCGCCGGTTTGGGCGGCGCGTTCCTCTCGATCGGCGAGCTTAACCTGTACTCCGAAGGGATGACCGCCGGTCGCGGCTTCATCGCGTTGGCGGCGGTGATCTTCGGACGGTGGACGCCGCTGGGTGCGTCCGGTGCGGCGCTGGTGTTCGGGCTCTTCGAAGCGTTGCAATTCGTGCTGGAAGGGCGCATCGCATGGCTTCCGCCAAGCGCCATGTCCGCACTTCCCTACGTCGCCGCATTGATTGCGCTCGCCGGCATCACCGGCAAAGTGCGCCCCCCGAAAGCAGACGGCGTCCCGTATTAGGGAATAATTTCCAGTAAGTAGGACATTCGATTAGATCTTTGCTACAATACGTCGCAACGTGAACGATACATCGGGTCTGCGTCGCCGTTGTGCGATACTCGCCGCCGTTGCATCGCTGCTCGCTTCGAGTATGGGGGTTGCGCGCGCTTACGCCGTTCCGCAACCGCTAGCCGAGTTACGAGCGGATGTCCGTACGCTTGCGGCACGCTTGCCCGCTGCCAGCGCCGTCGAAGTGATGGATCTCTCGACCGGGTATAGCGCCGGTTACAATCAGAGCCGCAGTATGCCCGCCGCTTCGACGATCAAGATTCCGGTCATGATCGAGGTCTTCAAACAGCTCGAAGCCGGAAGATTCAATTTACAGCGACACGTGACGCTCTTGGCGAGCGATAAGGATTACGGCTCGGGCGAGCTGTGCGATCTGCCGGCCGGTACCACATATCCGGTATCCGAGCTGCTCGATAAGATGATCGGAATCAGCGATAACACGGCCACCAACATGCTCATTCGCTTGGTCGGACGGCAACGAATCAACCGCACGATGCGCGAACTCGGCCTGCGTCATACCGTGTTGACCAGCGACGTTCGCACCACGAGCTGGAACGTGCGTCAGGAACTCCGTTCCTCGCCCAGCGACATGGTTCGCCTTCTCGAGTTGATGGCGAAACGGCGACTGGTCGACGCGTGGGCCTCGGGCGAGATGATCGCGATCTTGGAACAGGACGAGATCAACACGCTGCTGCCCGAGCCGCTGCCGGACGACGTGCCGATCGCGCATAAGACCGGCAGCTTGTTCGATACGCTCGACGACGTCGGTATCGTCTACGCAGCCCAAGCGCCTTACGTGATTGCGGCGTATACGACCGGCTTACCGTCGCGCGGCATCGGGCGCACGTTTTTTCATCGCCTCTCGAGCGATGCGTATCGCGACGAACAGCGGCTGGCAGCCTGGAGGGCCACCGTCGGCATCGATACGTTCGCCGTCGGCGAATCGGTTGGCGATTCCACGAGCACGCGCGTCCCGTCGGACGTTCGCTACTGGCGCAGCGGCACCGACCTCGACGCCGCCGGAGGGCGGTAGCGGCGAGCTAGGAGCCTATACGCGCGTCTTAGCGTACGTCGGCGAGAGCCACTGCGCGTAGGCCGGTTCCCTACCGTTGACGACGCGCAGGTAATACTCACCGAGTTTTTTGCCGATCGGACCGATCGTCCCATCGCCCACCGTTCGGCGATCGATCGAGGTCACGTGAGCGATGCCCGCCGCGGTACCGGTGAAGAAGATTTCTTGCGCCGCATACAGTTCGCCGCGATCGATCGCGCGCTCCACCACCTCGATGCCGAACACGTCCCGCGCGATCGTCATGATCGCTCGGCGCGTGCAGCCCTCGAGCACGTTCTGCGATGGGTCCGGCGTATAGAGCTTGCCGTCGCGCACGATGAACACGTTCTCGGCCGACCCTTCGGCGACGTGCCCGTCGTGCGAGAGCAGAATCGCTTCATCGTAGCCGTTCCCGACCGCTTCGCTCTTGGCTAACGCCGAGTTGACGTACAAGCCCATAATCTTCGCACGCGGCGGCGCCATCGTATCGTCGGCACGGCGCCACGAACTGATGCACACCGCGAGCCCGCGCGTCGGATCGAGGTAGCTTTTGAACGGCACCGGAATCATCGCGAACGAATCCGGCACGTTATGCAAGCGCACGCCGATATCTTCGGCCGCCTTGAAAATGCACGGGCGGATGTAAATATCCGTCTCGAAGTGATTGCGTTCGGCCAGATCGAGCGTGATATCGATCAGCTCGTCGGTCGTGTGCGGCAATTCCATCATCAGAATCTTCGCGGAAATACGCAGCCGCTCGTAGTGCTCGCGCAGCAGCACGAGGTAGAGTTCGCGATCCTCCGGCACCCAATATCCGCGAATCCCTTCGAAGCATCCGGTTCCGTACTGCAGACCGTGTGTGAGCAGCCCGACCTTGGCCTCATCGTAGCGACAGAAGCGGCCGTTGGAATAGACGGTGGTCGATGATAAGTCCACAGCAGGTGTACTCCATGATGTTGGCGTGCGCGAGGCGATCCTCAAGAGCCGCAAGGCAGCGTCGAAGGTTGCAGGCGTGCCTTCGTGGCACCTCCGTACCATGCTCCGCCGATCCGTCGTTACCGCGCTCTTGCTCTTGGGCGTCGTAGCGGCCACAACGGTCACGGCCGTTCTGCTCCCAACCGGGTGGCGCATCACGCCTCCGAGCGGCCCCGCCGTATCCCTCGGACTCTTTCCGCAAGGCGTGGCCCTCTCGCCGCACGGGACGCGGATCGCGGTGGTCGAGGCCGGCGACGGGCCACCCGCTCTGCGCATCCTCGATGCGGCGAGCCTGCGCCTTATCCGCGCCGTCGCGCTCAAAAGCGCCTTCGGAAAACCGGCCTGGCTCGACGCGACGCACGTGTTGGTCGCGGGTGCCGGAACCGATGCGCTCGACGACGTCGATGTGACCGACGGATCGTATCGGGCAATTCCCATCGGCCCGCGAACGTGGCCCGCCAACGTCGCAATCGATCGAACTACGGCAAGCGTTGCCACCGTCGACGACGGCAACGGTAGCGTGACGCTGGTCGATCTCGCAACCCGGCACGTTACGACGATAGCGGTTGGGCCGCACCCGAGCGATGCCGCATTCACCGCCGGCGGCGAGCGTTTGTACGTCGCCCTACGCGGGAGCAGCGCGCTCGCGCGCATCGACGTCGCAAGCCGTCGCGTTCGGATCCTTCCCGTCGGCATGCATCCAAGCGCGCTTGCCATCGGCGGCGGAACGCTGTACGTCGCGCAGAGCGACGACGATAGCGTGCGCGCGATCGAACTCGCCGACGATCGTACGATCGCCGTCACGCCGGTCGGGCTGCGCGGCGAGCGCGTTCGCGGCTTCGGTGCATCGCCCAACGCGCTCGCGATTGCCGACGGCCGGCTCTATATCAGCCTGGGCGCGGAGAATGCCGTCGCAACCTTCGCGCTGGCCGCTCCGCAGCGCATCGACGATATTCCCACCGGCTGGTATCCGAGCGGGGTCGCCGCGCTGGGCACGCATCTCTACGTCGTCGACGCAAAAGGCGAGAGCAGCCCCGCCAACCCGCGGTTCGATCCGTTTTCGCCCAACGCGGACGGCTACGTCGGTTCGAGCCTGGACGGGTCGCTCCGCAGCATCGACGTGACCGCTCGCGTCCTCGCGCAGAGCGCTACGGTGCTCGCCGACGCGCAGCCGCAATGGCTGCCGCCGCAGCACACCATCATCCGTCCCGACGGTCCGATCCGGCACGTCATCTACATCATCAAAGAAAACCGCACCTACGACGAGGTTCTCGGCGACATCGCGCGCGCGGACGGCGACCCGAGTTTAGTGTGGTTCGGCAAAACGAACACGCCGAATCAGCACGCGCTCGCCGAACGGTTCGGCATCTTCGACCGTACCTTCGCCGATGCGCAGGTGAGCGCCGACGGCCACAATTGGTCGACCGCGGCGTTCGCGAACGACTATCTCGAGCGCATGTGGCCGTCGGTGTATGCCGGCCGCCGCTCGCTCTACGATTTTGAAGACGGCGCTACGGCTTCGGTGCCGCATAACGGCTATCTGTGGGACGACGCGCAACGCGCGCACGTGAGCTTTCGCGATTACGGCGAGTTCGTCACGAATCCGACATCCGCAAGCGCCGTCGTCACCACGCACATGCCCGGGTTGCTCGGCCACATCGACCCCGAATATCCCGGGTTCGATCTGCAGATATCGGACCAAACCCGCTACGCCTTGTGGAAACGCGAATTCGACGCCTACGTCGCGCGCGGCGATCTGCCGCAGCTGGAGATCGTGCGACTACCGAACGATCATACCGAAGGGACGCGCCCGGGCGCGCTGACGCCCCAGGCCTACGTCGCGCAGAACGACTACGCGCTCGGGGAGATCGTGGCGGCCGTTTCGCACTCGCCATATTGGGCCACCACCGCCGTCTTCGCGATCGAAGACGACGCTCAGAACGGGGCCGATCACGTCGACGATCAGCGCACGACGCTCTACGTCGCTTCGCCGTATGCCGCACCGGGCGTTCACCATACCGGCTACAGCACCGCGTCGGTATTGCGCACGATCGAAATCGTCCTCGGGATGGCGCCGATGTCGGTGTACGATACGGTCGCGGAGCCGCTCTATACCGCGTTCGCGGCGCGCCCGGATCTGCGGGCTTTCGATGCGATCGCGCCGGAAATCGACGTCCGCGCAACGAACGCGCGCACCGCATACGGGGCATCGGAAAGCGAGCGTCTCGATTTCGCCCACGCGGACGACGTCGACCCCGCGCTTTTTAACGACATACTCGCCCACGCCGTCGGAGGACGCTTGTGAATCTTTGGGTACTAGCCGGAACCAGTGCGGTCGCGTCGGCGGTGGAGTTCGTCGAAGCGGCCACCATCGTACTCGCCGTCGGCTTCACGCAGGGCTGGCGAGCGGCCTTGACCGGTACGCTATGGGCAACGCTCGCTTTGGGCGTGCTCGTGGCCCTCTTCGGGCCGCTACTTGCGAACATTTCGTCGGTGCATCGCATCGAAGTCTTCGTCGGGCCATTCCTGATCGTTTACGGCATCGGCTGGTTGCGTAAGGCGGTATGGCGTTATTCCGGCCGCAAAGCACTGCGCGACGAGCAGGCAAACTACGACCGCGAGGTCGAGCGCTTGCGCGCCGATCGCGAGCGTCGTCTCGGCTTCGCGACCGCCTTTCAAGGCGTCTTTATCGAGGGGTTGGAGGTTGCGGTGATCGTGGTGACCTTCTCCGCGACGCGCCACGGTTCGACGGCCTGGGCGGCGGGGGGCGCCGCGGTAGCGCTGTTCGCGGTGTTGATCGCAGCGGTCGCGCTGCACAAGCCGTTCTCGCGCGTGCCGGAAAACGCGCTCAAGGCCACGGTCGGCATCATGCTGCTCTCGCTTGGCACGCTCTGGGCGGGTGAAGGCTTGGGCCTCACCTGGTGGCTCGGCGACTCGACGCTCTTCGCGCTTGTCGGCCTCTATGGTGCGGTCTCGGTCATTTTAGTGGCGCTCACGCGGCCGCAGGCAGCGAGAGCATGAAGGCGCTCGCGGAGATCTGGGATTTCGTTACGGGTGGTTCGATCGTCGCCCCGGCCGCCGCCGTCGTCGCGGTCGGCTTCGCATTGTTACCCCTCGGGCTTGACGGATCGCTTAAGGCTGCGATCTTCCTGGCCATCGTGCTGCTCGGATTCGTCGGCTCGACCTTCGAACGCCTGCGGTAAAAATTTCGGCGCAGGCAGGCGAATCCAACCCTGCTATCGCAGGAGTTTTGATCTAGGAGCCTGTTACGATTGGGCCGTTTGGCCATGTAACCCCCGTAGGCAACCTCGTAAACCCAAGCCGGACAGACTCCGAATGATTCGTGCCGATGCTGCAACGGCACGAGCGATTTTTTGAAGGAGAGTGATCCAATGGCTTCCACTCCCACATCGACGGGTAACCGTTGGGGAATCGCGCTTGCGGGCGTGATCGTCATGATTTGCCTGGGCACCGTCTACTCGTGGAGTATTTTCACCAATTCACTCATCGCAGGTTTTAACTGGAGTCAGCAAGGTGCGACGACTCCGTTCGAACTGGCAATCTTCTTTCTCGGACTCGGTGCGGTATTCGGAGGACGCTGGCAAGACCGCGTCGGCCCGCGCACCGTCACGATCGTCGGCGTCGTCCTCTGGGGGCTTGGCGTAGCGCTCGCGGGGCTCGGAACGCAAGCGATCGGCCAGTGGTGGCTCTATCTCACCTACGGAATCATCGGTGGGTTCGGTAACGGCATGGCGTACGTCACGCCGGTTGCCATGGTGACGAAATGGTTCCCGGATCGCCGCGGCTTAGGTAGCGGACTGGTCGTCATGGGTTTTGGTCTCGGCGCCTTCTTCTACAACCAAATCGTTCCGAAAGTCGCCATTTTCGCATCGGCCGCAAAGGCGTCCGGCGCATACGTTGCCGCGCGTGACGCGGCGATCAAGGCCGGAACGGTGTTCGATCCTTCGACGTATCAGCTCTCTCACGATCAAGTCGCGGGCGTAATGTCGATCTTCGTCGTCTCCGGCGTGGTCTTCATCATCCTTGGCGGCCTCTGCGCGTTCCTCATGAAGAACCCTCCGGCAAATTACACCCTATCCGGCGTGACCGCAACCGCTGCTGCGCACGCCGGCAGCTTCACGCCCGGGGAAGCTCTGCGCATGCCGCAACTGTACGGCCTCTGGTTGTTGCTCTTCCTAAACGTGACCGCGGGTATTCTCATCATCTCGAATGCCGTGCCGATCATCATCGAGCTGACGAAAGTCTCCGCGGCCGTCGCGGCTCCGGCGTACGGCTTCCTGGCCATCTTCAACGGACTTGGGCGTTTCTTCTGGGGGAGCGTCTCCGATCGAATCGGGCGCGCTCTGACGTATACGGTGATGTACCTGATCCAGGTCGTCGTCTTCTTCTTGCTCGGCGGGTTCCACTCACTTGCGTTAGTTGGACTCGCATTCGCGATCGTTTTGCTCTGCTACGGCGGAGGCTTCGGCGTGATGCCGTCGTTCAATGCCGACTTCTTCGGAACGAAGTACCTTGGCGCCAACTATGGGATGATTCTCACTGCTTGGGGACTGGGCGGCGTCGTAGGACCGTTCATCGCAGCCCGCGTCAAGGATGCAACCGGATCGTTCCACGGAGCGCTGATTCCGGTCGCGATCATGTTGCTCGTCGCAGCGGTCATCCCGTTCTTCGTCAAGAAACCCACCAACCTACCACGCGAAGCTGCCGCATAGCTGCCGCTCCGCTATCACGAGACAACGCCCGGCATTCACCATGTCGGGCGTTGTTTGTTGTACCGCCGGTTACAACACGTCCGGGTCGTAGATGATGCGGATCGCTCCAACGCGGCGGCCCTTAACGTAGAGCGCAACCGAGAGATCGTTGTACACCAATCCCGTGTCGCGAGCGTAGGTGAAGATCGCCCAGGGGCGCCGCCCACGCGGGCGAGAGAGATCGCATCCCGCCTGTTCGAACCGTTCGTATGGAGTGCGTGCGGGGAAGTCGTCGGCCGCGTCTCCAAGCCCGACCCGCGAACAACGCAGGCTCAGCAGGTCTTCGAAGAATCGTTTGATGCGGTTGCCGTTAAGATCGGTAACGTAATCGCCGGTCCAATCCCGGCGACACTCTTTATAATGACCGAAGCAATAGCCGTTGAGATCGACGGCGAACATCGCCTTAATTGCCGGATCCTTCGGTACCCAGCGATCGATGATTGCGTTAATGCCGTCTTCCACTGCGCGGTCGTAGCGCGTAGCGAATTTCGGCGGATCGAACCCGGTCGCGGGAACGCGCGATACGTCGAAGAGCCGCGCCAGTTCGGCGATGCGCGTCCCGACGATTGGTTGGTAGCCGGTATCCTTGCAATCAGCAAGCGTCACCGCGCCGCGGTCGACGGCTTCGTCGAACGCGTCGTCCATCTCTTGCGCCAAGGCCAATCCCCAGTCGCGGATGCGTTCGGCAAACGTTCCGAGCGTGCGATGCGCGGCGAGATCGTGCGCTTGGCGCCCGACGTTCGCAAGTTCCAAGCGACGCGTGTCGGTGGCGGTTGCAGTGCTAGCGTCGATGGCGCTCACGGCACCATCGATTTCACGCAAGAGCGCGTCGAAGCCCGTCACTTGCTGCTGCGCTACAACCGCAAGTTCTTGCGCCCGATCGACTGCGCGAGCGGTCGCCTGCAAGAGCTTCTCCACTACGCCTTCGATATCGCGAGCCCGGTCTTCCACCTCGTGCGTCCGCGCCGTCGCGTCGTTCGCGCCGGCACCCATCTCGCGGCCCGAAGCGGAGACCGCTTCGATCACCGCGCTCACTTCGCGTGTGGCGTCGTGCGTTCGGTCGGCGAGCTTGCGAATCTCTCCGGCAATCACCGAAAAACCCAAGCCGGCGGCGCCGGCATGGGCGGCTTCGATGGCGGCGTTGAGCGCCAAGAGGTTGGTCTCCTCGGAGATTTCATCGACGAGATTGAGAATCGCACCGGCTCGATCCAGCGAAGCCGACATCTCCTCGACGACGGTGCGAACGTGGGCCACTTGCTCGCGAACCGTCTCCAGCGATGCGACCGAGGCGGCGAGCGAGCGCGCCGGTGCTTCGATTTCGGAGCCTAGTTCGTCGCCGAGGCGTTGCATGGTGCGTGCGGAGGTGAGCAAGGAATACGCTGCTTCGCGCGACTCGCTCAGCGCGCGATTACCGGCGTGCAACGACGCCTTCAATGCGGAAAGACTCGTGGCGATGGATTTCCACGAAAAGCTGTTGCGCGCGACGGCGACGGCGACGCGCATGACCGTCATAAGAATCTCGCGTTCTTTCGCTGCAAGCGTGCTCGCGAAATCCGCCGCCGCGCGCGCGACCAGAGCTGCTGCGGGATCGCCGCCGCCGATACCCGCGCTCGCGAGTGCGTCGGTCTCGCCCCCGGCAATGCGCACTATCGCTTCGACCAGCGTTGATTCTCCCGCCGGCACGCCACGGGACGCCGACGTATCCGCGAAGCGGTAGGATCCGACCAAGGAGCGCGCCTGAGAGAACATCTCCTCCAGGTCGATCGCAGCGGCGCCCTCGGCCGCCTTGGCCGTGGCCTCAGCCTGGGTCGCCACGCGATCGACGTTTTCGGCCAGCAGCGGTAGCGCTGCCTGTTGCTCGGCCGCGATCGCCGCGATCGCTTCGACCGGTTCCGCGAACGCTCCGACCAACGCATCGATACGCTCGACCCCGCGCGCGATCGCGGCGGTATCGGAGAAGAGCTGCCGTGCCGCGTGCAGCGCTTCGGTGGTAACCGAGCCGACCCGCGCCGTCGATTCGCGAAGCTGCCGCGCGATGGAGCCGATATCGCGGACGGAATCCTTGGTGGATTCCGCGAGCGTCCGGACCTCGGCCGCGACGATGCCGAAGCCCTTACCGGCCATCCCAAAATGGGCCGCTTCGATGAGCGCATTGGTACTGAGCAGCCCCGCCTGGCGCGAGATCCGCGCTATCCCTTCGACGAAAGCGGAGAGGCCCAGCGACGTCCGCTGGAGCGACCCGGCAGACGTCTCGACGTTTTCGATCGAGGCGACGAGCGGCTCGACTCGAGCCTGCCCCACCTCGTGGAGCGCGCTGCTCGAAGCATCGCGCGCCTGCAACGCTTCGCGTTCCAGGAGCTCGGTCTGCGTCGCCACGTGGATGGAGCCGCCGCGCGCTTGGTCCAGGGTCGCGGAGGCATGTTCGATCAAGCGATTATAGCTCGTGGCATCGGCTAGCGCATACCGTACCTGCTCGGTATTGCGGGCAATCGCGGCATCGGCATGCCCGATAACGGCCACGTAGCGTTCGAACTCACCGCTGAAGGTCCGCACCATTTCGAGCGTCGCCGCGAGGATGGCGGATTCATCGGGCGTAAGATCGTCCTGAAGCTGCGGTGATAGGCTAAAATCGCGGTTGGAGACAACCGCCTCAAGCCAACTCGAAAGCTCTTGGGCAAAGTGCAACCCAATGGGTGCATCTAACGCTTGCATAGTTCAGTAATCGGTCGCTTTTGGCAAAAACTTCTGGGGCCGTTTGGGCCGCGGGTCTCTTGATGAGGGTAGCATGGCAAAAACCACGATCGATCTCACAAAAATGCTATCGGCCGGGGGCGCGCGTTTGAGCGAGCGCATCGGTATGATGCCGAACCTCGCGTCGGAGCGTACGCGAACGCTTAAGGGCCGCATCGCTCATGCAAAACCGGTCGTCAGCTTGTGCCCGTATTGCGCGGTCGGCTGCAGCACGCTTGCGTACGTCAGCGACGAAGGTAAACTTCTCGACGTGGAGGGCAATCCCGACAGCCCGATATCCGGCGGTCATCTCTGCCCCAAAGGCTCGGCAATTTTTGGCCTGACCGTCAACGACCAGCGTTGGACCACGGTAAAGTACCGCGCGCCGTATTCGGACCGTTATGAGGAGCGGCCACTCGCTTGGGCGCTCGAACGCATCGCGCAGCGTATCAAAGAGACGCGCGAGCGGACGTTCGTAAAAAGCTCGGAAGGTAAACGCGTCAACCACACCCTCGGTATCGCTTCGCTCGGCGGCGCGACGTTCGGCGTGGAAGAGAATTATTTGCTCGGGAAGCTGATGCACTCGCTCGGCGTGGTTTCGATTGAAAATCAAGCCCGAATATGACACTCCTCGACGGTGCCGGGTCTCGGCACCTCGTTCGGTCGCGGCGGCGCAACGGTTTGGGTTCCGGATCTCGCGAATGCGGATTGCATTTTAATTGAAGGGTCGAATTTCGCCGAAGCGCATCCCGTCGCGTTTCGTTTCGTCATGCAGGCCAAAGAGCGCGGCGCTACGATCATTCACGTCGACCCGCGTTTCACGCGCACGTCCGCAGTGGCCGACGTGTACGCACCGATCCGTAGCGGGACCGATATCGTCTTCCTTGGCGGCATTATCAATCACGTGCTGTCCAACGAATCGTATTTCAAAGAGTACGTAGCCGCCTACACCAACGCGGCACACCTCGTGCGCGAGGATTTCGTCGATACCGAGGAACTGCACGGATTGTTTTCCGGATGGGATGAAGAGAAGAACGGCTACGATGCCGCGAGCTGGGATTTCGAGCGCGACGAGCACGGCGCCGTCGTCAACGACCCGACCTTGCAGCATCCGCGCTGCGTTCTCAACGTCATGCGGCGGCACTTTGCGCGCTACACGGCGGAGATGGTGGAGAGCGTTTGCGGCACGCCACAGGCGTCGTTCCTCAAGATCGCGGAGCTGCTGGCGAAAAACAGCGGGCGCGAACGCACCACCGCTTTCGCCTACGCGGTTGGTTGGACGCAGCACACGGCCGGCGTGCAGTTCATTCGGACTGCGGCTATCTTGCAACTCTTGCTAGGCAACATTGGGCGCCCCGGTGGCGGCATCATGGCGTTGCGCGGACACGCCAATATCCAGGGCGCGACCGATATTGCGACGCTGTACGATTTGCTCCCGGGTTATCTCGCCATGCCTTCCGCGCTACGCGACGAGCAGACGCTTGAGAGCTATCTAAAGAGCACCACGAAGCCGGCCGGCTGGTGGGCGAACACGCCCAAATACGTCGTCTCGTTGCTCAAGGCGTTTTACGGCGCCGCGGCAACGAAAGAAAACGATTATTGCTACGAGTACTTGCCGCAATTAACCGGCGATCATTCTACGTTGCCGACCACAATGGCGATGAAGGACGGCAACGTCAAAGGCTACTTCGTCATCGGCCAGAATCCGGGCGCTTCGAGCCAGAACGGCGAGCTTACGCGCTCGGCAATGGAGCGCTTGGATTGGCTCGTGAACATCGACTTCTACGACAACGAAACGGTCTCGTTCTGGAAACGAGAGGGCACCGACCCGTCCAAGATCGCGACCGAAGTGTTCTTCCTGCCGGGCGCCACGGTATTGGAAAAAGAGGGCACGATGGTGCAGACGAGTCGCTTACTGCAATGGCACGACAAAGCGATCGAACCCGCTCGCGACGCGCATAGCGATCTATGGTATTTCTACGATCTGGGGAAGCGCCTCAAGGCACTCTACGCGGGTTCGAGCGATCCGAAGGATCGGCCGATTCTCGATATGACGTGGGAGTACGATCACGACGACCCGCAGGAGCGTGCCAAAGGCGAACCTTCGGCACTTCGCGTACTGCGCGAGATCAACGGCTTCTATACGGCGACGGGCGAACAAGTCAAAGCCTTTACCGATCTGGCGGACGACGGCTCGACCGCGGCCGGCGGCTGGATCTTTACCGGGGTTTGCCCCGACGAACACACCAATCACGCGCGTTCGCGCAGCGGCGACGATTCTACCTCGCTCAATTGGGGCTGGGCGTGGCCTGCGAACCGGCGCACGCTCTACAACCGCGCGTCCGCCGACCCGGACGGCAAACCGTGGAGCGAGCGCAAAAAGTACGTTTGGTGGGACGAAGAGCGCCACGAGTGGACCGGACATGACGTTCCCGATTTTCCCAAGACGAAAGCCCCGACGGCGGCCGCAATTCCCGGTGGAAAAGGGCTCGACGCGCATTCCGGGGCCGACCCGTTTATTATGAACGTGGACGGCAAAGGGCAGCTTTTTGTGAGCGGTGCGCTCAAAGATGGGCCGTTGCCGGCCCACTACGAGCCGCTGCAATCGGTCGTGCTAAACCCCCTCTACGAGCAGCAGAGCAATCCGATGCTACGCCGGTGGGATCGCCCGGACAACGCCTACAACGAAGCGATCGACGCCGCGTACCCGTACGTTCTAACGACCTATCGCGTCACCGAGATGTCCGGCATCATGACCCGCTACGTTCCGTGGCTTGCCGAGTTGCAACCCGCCGCATTCTGCGAACTCAATCCGGAACTCGCGGTGGAGAAGGGCATCAAGAATGGCGGATGGGTGACGATTTCGACGGCGCTCGGCGAGATGGAGGCGCGCGCTCTCGTGAGCGGCCGCTTGCGACCCCTACGCATCGCGAAGGGACAGCGCGTGCACCAGATCGGCATCCCGTACAATTACGGAAATCAAGTGGCGTTCGCGCGCGGCGATTCGGTGGGCGACTTGATCGCGCTATCGATGGATCCTAACGTCTCGATCCACGAATCCAAATCGTTGACCTGCAACATCCGTGCCGGCCGGCGCGCGCCGCGCGATAGAGGTGTCGTCGACGCCGACGTGCCGGCGAGCGAACGTACGACGATGGGGCAATCGTCGGCTTTGGGGCCGGAGGATCTCCCCGGCATGCGACAGATGGGCCAAGGCGATCGACCCAATCTCGAAAAAGGAACGTAGGATGTCAACAGGATTTTTTACCGATACCACCCTCTGCATCGGCTGTAAGGCTTGTGAGGTCGCGTGCAAGCAGTGGAACGAGTTGCCGTCCGACGGCTACGAGTTCACCGGCAATTCCTACGACAACACCTCACAGCTCTCCGGAACCACGTGGCGACACGTCGCCTTCGTCGAACAGATGCACGTCGAGGAAACCGCCATCGACGACCGCTGGCTCATGATGAGCGACGTCTGCAAACACTGCACGCACGCAGGCTGCATGGAAGCCTGCCCTACCGGCGCCATCATTCGCAACGAATTCGATTCGGTATTCGTGCAACCGGACATCTGCAACGGATGCGGATATTGCGTGGTCTCGTGCCCGTTCGGCGTGATCGATCTCGTGAACGTTTTCAATTCGGAAGCGAGCGGAGCGTACGGTCTCGCGACGCTGAACGATCGGCGGCTCGACGACAAGCAGACGGCCGTTCAAGCCACGGGCGGCGTCGCGGGGAAGTGTACGCTGTGCTACGACCGGCAAACGCTGGGCATGACGCCGGCCTGCGCGAAGGCTTGCCCGACCGACTCGATCCAGTTTGGAAACCTTGAAGAACTGCGCGAGCGTGCGAATACGCGCGTCGAGTCGCTCGCAAAGCGTGGTATCGAAGCCACGCTCTACGGAGCCGGCGATGTCGGAGGCGGCATAGGCGCTCTCAACGCCTTCTTCTTGTTGACGGATCGGCCCGAAGCGTACAATTTGCCCGTGGAGCCCGTCCTCCCGTCGACGCGCCAGCCCGCAGGATATACGGCGGCGGCGCTTACCGCGGCCGGGCTGGCGATCGCCGGATGGATGATCTTCCGCAATGCGTAACGTAGCGAGTCCCGACGAAGCCTTTGCCGGCGCGTCCGGGCGCGATTCGCTGCCGGCGACGCCGACGTACTTCGAGCGGCCGATGCTTAAGGCACCGCATTGGGAGTGGAACGTCATCACGTACCTTTTCTTGGGCGGCGTGATGGGCGGCCTAGGCGTCCTCGCAACCATCGCCCGCGAAGAGAAGGAAGACGAACGCAGGTTGCGCCGCTCGGCCCGGTTTGCATCGTTTGCGTTAGCGGCGATCAACCCGTTGATTCTGATTTCTCACCTCGGGCGCCCCGAGCGCTTTCTGCACATGTTGCGCATCGTTAAAATCAAATCGCCGATGTCGCTTGGAGTGTGGGGATTGATCTTTTTCTCGGGAGCCGCCGGTGCGAACGTCGTTAGAGAACTCGCCGATATGGGCGTGCTGCCCCGTGGGATGCGTCGCCTCGCGCCGAGCCTTACCACTCCGCTGCAGGCCGCGCTCGGCGCCTTTGTCGCGGGTTACACCGGCGTGCTGCTCTCGGCGACCGCGGTTCCCTTATGGGGCGCGGGGAAAAAGCACATTCCCGCGGCATCGGTCTGCTCGGGCTTTGCCGGAGCGTGCGCCCTCGCGGGCCTGCTGGCAACCATCGAAGGCAACCATGCGGTCACGCGTAAACTCGAACGCCTGGAAATCGTGGCGGGCGGGGCCGAGCTTGCGATACTTCTAGATTTCAAGCGTGCCGCGGGAAGCTACGGCGCACCGATGTTCGAAGGCGCGCGCGGGGAGAAGTTTCGCACCCACACGCTGCTCGCCGGGATCGTCGCGCCGATGGCGCTCAATCTCATCGGCAGCGCGATCCGCCTGCCGAAGCCGCTGGACGCGGTGCGGACCACCGCGGCGTCGATCCTGACGCTCTTCGGCGGATACATTTTTCGCGAGACCCTGATCGAGGCCGGGAAGGCTTCCGCAGCCGATCCTCGAGCGGCATTCCGCCAGCCGCGATGATCGGCGACGCGCGACCGGGCAGAACCGTGCCGGTAACGCTGGATGCGTATCTCGGTAGCGAACGACACGCGAAATTCGACGACGTCGTTACCGAGGAGCCGCTTGAATTGCGCCTATCGAGCGACGACGGGACGCAGACGCTCGCCGTTACGATGCGCACGCCCGGCCACGATTTCGAACTGGCGGCAGGTTTCGTCACGAACGAAGGCATCGTTCCGCTCGGCGAACGCATCGAACGCATCGGATACTGCGTCGATCCATCTGTGGATGCCGAGCAGCGCTACAACATCGTCAACGTTCGCGTTCGCAGCGCAAGCGCGGACCTCGCGCGCTTCGAACGCCATTTTACGATGAACAGTTCGTGCGGCGTCTGCGGCAAGGCAAACCTCGAAGCGTTGCGCGATACGGGCATTCCGCCGGTTTCGTCCGGTCTACGCGTGCCCGTTACGCTGCTCTACGAGTTGCCGGAACGCATGCGAAAGGCGCAACGCGTCTTCAGCGAAACCGGCGGCCTGCACGCCGCGGCGCTCTTTGACGCGGATGGAACCCTGTTGGTTGCACGCGAAGACATCGGGCGACATAACGCCGTCGATAAGGCGGTCGGTTGGGCGCGCATCGAAGGGCGATTGCCGCTGCATTCTTGCGTGTTGCTGGTGAGCGGCCGAAGCAGCTACGAAATCCTGCAGAAAGCCGCGGTGGCGGGCATACCGGTCGTGTGCGCGGTATCGGCTCCGAGTAGCCTAGCGGTCGATCTCGCTCGAGCGTTCAACATTACGCTGGCGGGATTTCTGCGCGACGGGCGCGTGAATATCTACAGCGTACCCGAACGCATCACGCGGTAACCGTGCGGCCCACAAGCCGATCGAACGTGGCCACGACCTCCGCCGCGAGCACCGGCCGCGCCAGCGTTTCGCTCGCCCCGAGTAGCGGCGTAGGCTCGTCCGATACCGCCACTAGCCGGATCGAGCGCTCCCGCGCAAACGTACGCAATTGGACGACGTTCTCTGCGGTTAAGACGGGTAGATTCACCAGCAACGCATCGACGTGCTGAAGATCGGCCGCGTGGAAGAACTCTTCGACGCTTCCGGCCGTGGAGACGCGGTAACCCGCCTCCCGCAAGCCATAGGCAACGAACGAGCGGTCTCGCTCGGCATCGAGCACCACGATCGAACGCGTCGTACCGCTGCACGGCACCTGTCGCGGCAGGCGTACCGTAAACGTACTGCCTTCGCCCAGCGCACTCTCGAGAGCGATGCTGCCGCCGTGGAGCGCGACGAGTTGCTTGGTTAAAAATAGTCCGAAGCCGGTACCCGCTATATGTAGCTCGCGCGCATTCGAGGCTCGCGAGAAGCGTTCGAAAATCGCCTCGGCCTCGCCGGCCGGTACGCCGATCCCTCTGTCGCGCACTTTTACCAGTACCGGATCGCTGGTCCCGTCGATGACGATATCCGGTGCGGTTCCGTTGGGCGAATACTTGATCGCATTATCGATGAGGTTCGTGAAGACTTGCCGGAGCCGCTCGTCATCGCCGATCACCGTCGCCGATCCGATCGTGGAGACGTTTACCTCCCGGCGGTTGGCGTACTGAGATACTATCGTTCGAATGAGTTCCTCGAGATGTACCTGCCCTAATTGCAGCCTAATTTCGTTGCGTTCCAGTCTCGAAAGCGTCAGCGTGTCGCTGGCGAGCTCGGAGAGCTGCATTGCGGAATCTTTGATAGTGGCAAGGAAATCGAGCTGCTCGTCCGTGACTTGCCCGACCTCGCTGATGAGATCGGCGAAGCCGACGATGGAGGTGAGCGGGCCGCGAAAATCGTGGGCCAGCATCGCGATGAGGTCGCTCTTCGTCTGGCTCAGTTCGAGCACGGCGCTTCGGCGCTCGTCAAGCTCGCGGTAGAGGGTGACGTTGCGAGCGGCAACCACGAAGTACTCGGCCAAGAGATCGATCACGAAGAGATCGGTACTTCGAAACTGATGCCCGGCTGCGGCATGCAGATCGAGGACGTACCGCGCATCACCGAAGCGACCGGCATAGGCTACCGCACGGTTCCGCAGTGGCGAAAGGACGCGAGCTCTTCGTGCCATTGCCTCTTCGACCAGCGCATCGCGCATGCCGTCGCCCGCACCTATACCTCCTAGCTCTTCGGCTTCGGTGCAGCGGCCGTCGTCGGTGACCGCAAGCACTCGCGATTCGATGCCGAGCAACTCCGTGATGATCTCGCGCAGCGTCGTTACGACTTCGCGCGCGTCGAGCGCGGTGAAGAGCCGCCGTGCGCTGCGCGTAAGTGCGAGCAGCCGATCGTGCTCTTCCTCAAGAGCGGCCGTGCGTTGCACCTCATCGGTGATATCGCGTTCGATGGACACCCAATGCGTAATCGCTCCCTGCTCGTCGAGGATCGGGTAGAGCGATACCTGATTCCAGTAAGTGGAACCGTCCTTTCGATAGCTGATCAGCTCCGCTTCGACCGGCTTTCCGCCGGCCAGAGCGCTTCGCGCTTTACGCATACCTTCATCGTCAGGCATGTTCTGTCGAAACGATTCCAGCGATCGCCCAAGCGCCTCTTCGTGCGAGTAGCCGGTCCTCAAGGTGAACGCATCGTTCACGTAGTCGAGTCGCAACGTGCCGCCGGCTACGGCGCGGTATACGAGGATGGCATCGCCCGCGACGTTAATTGCGCGAGTAAGCACATCGACTTCACGCCGCGCGAACTCCCGCTCGGTCTGATCGATGGCGATGGCGATAATGCGTTCGGCCCCGTTTTCTCGCGCAACATCCACGCGCAGTTCGACCGGATAGGACGTGCCGTCGCGTCGACGCAGTTCGGCGTCGCGAACGGCGGGACGTCCCGAATGAATTCGAGCCATCGCATCGTCGAACGTGCTATCCGTAAGCGTCGGGAGAAGATCGAAAATGGACATGCCCGCGATTTCGCGTAGAGAATATCCCAGCCGCTTGCAGGCACCTTTGGATGCAAAATCCACCGTCTTCGTAACCGGGTCGATATTGAAGAGATCGATGTGCGCGGAATCGAACAGGTTTAAAAACCGGCGGCGTGATTCGAGGACTGCCGTCAGGGCGGTGGCGATCGATTCGAGCCCGGAGCGTTGCCGAGCGCTCAGCGTATGCGGCTGCTGATCCATCACGCAAAGCGTACCTATGGTATAGCCCTCGGTGGTCGTTAGCGGCAGCCCCGCATAGAAGCGCAGGAATGGATCGCCGGTAACCAACGGATTGTCGCGAAAGCGCTCGTCCAAAAGAGTATCCGGCACGATGAGCGCACGGCCGCTCTCAACCACGTGCGTGCAGAGCGAGATATTGCGTGCGGTCTCGCGTATCGGCAGCCCCCGAACCGACTTGAACCATTGCCGTTCTTCGTCTACGAGGCTGATGGTCGCGATGCGGGTGCCCGCCAACTCCGAAGCCAAGCGCGTGAAGGCATCGTACTGCGCTTCCGCGGGCGTATCGAGAATTCGCAAGTCTTTTAGCGCCTTGAGGCGCTCGCCTTCGTTTTTCGGCAGTGAGGACTTCAGCATCGGCATAGGCTCACGATCGTATATGACGGGCAAGAAACGTTTGCAAGCGCTCGTTGAACCGCACCGGCGCATCGGCGTTGGCGACGTGCCCCGCATCGGCAATGAGCGCCAGCTCGCTTGCCGGGATCCCCGCCGCGATTTCTTCGGACAGCGCGAGCGGCGCGATCGCGTCGTGTTCTCCGCACGCGACGAGCACGGGTACGCTTATACCCGGCAAGAGATCGCGATAATCACCGGTCCAGGTAGCCTCGGTCGCGGCAAGATACGAAGAAACGCTCTTGCACGCCATCTGTTCTACGGTTTCGCGCAGCCGCTCCGGGGGCAAGCCGAGTTTCTCGGCGCGAGCGCGCGCGAAAATCTCCATGCTTCCGGCAGCTCGGACCGCCGCGGCGACGCCGTCGGCGTACGACCGCGCGTTCGGGTAGCGAGCGAAACTGCCGACGATCGCCATCGCATCGATCCGGCTCGGATCGCGTTGCCATAATTCGAACGCCACCACGCCGCCTAAACTGCAGCCGATAATGGTACACCTGTCGATCGCGTACGCGTCCAACACGGCGAGCACGTCGCAGGCATACCCGGCTCGCGTAATCTGCGACGGCGACGGCTCTGGCGGAACGCCGTTGCCGCGCAATTCAACCGCGAAACAGCGATAGGCATCCTCAAACGCACGCAGTTGCGCGTCCCAAATCGCCGCGGTGGACCCAACGCCATGCACGAAGACCAGCGCCGGCCCATTCGTGCCTGCGCCGCGCACCGCGCACGCCACCCCATCGTGCCCTACCACGTCCCGAGTTTCAATCATGCCAACTCACGTTTACGGGCGACGAACGCCAATACGTCCGTCAGGGAACGGGCGTTCAACACGTCATCTTTGGTGAGTCCGGCGCGTCGCGCCTGCCCGACCGCTAATTCCACATTGGCTAAGCCCGCCGCATCGTGAGCGTCGCTATCCACACTAAACGTTACGCCGTAACGCTTGGCTTGGCGGGCAAGCGGAGCGGGCAAATCGAGCCGTAGCTCCTGCCCGTCGATCTCCAGCGCGGTACCGGTACGCGCTGCTGCCGCGAATACGGCATCGTAATCGAATTCGTAACCGGCGAATCCGCCGAGCATCCGCCCGGTCGGGTGGCCGATGATCGTAACGTACGGGTTTTCGCACGCGCGAATCAGGCGCGCCGTCATCGCTTCGCGCGAGATGTCGAAGGCCGAGTGCACGCTGGCAATAACGATATCGAGTGCGGCGAGCGTCCGGTCGTCGTAATCGAGCGAGCCGTCCGGCAGAATATCCACCTCGCTCGAGCAGAGCGTGCGGATACCGTACTTCGCCCCGAGCGACGCCACGAATTCGCGTTGCTCGCCGAGCCGCTGCGGGTCTAAACCGTAGCGTCTGCCGCGGCCCTGCGAGTGATCGCTGACCGCATGATACGCGTATCCGCGCGCGGCGGCCGCTGCGATCATCTCCTCGAGCGTTCCCCGTCCGTCGCTCCACGTGCAATGCATGTGAAAATCGCCGAGCACGTCCGAGACCTCGACCAACGCGGGAAGCATACCGGACACCGCGAGGTCGATCTCGTCGAGCCCGCTGCGCAGCTCCGGCGGAATCCACGCCATCCCTAGCGCCTCGTACACTTGCGCCTCGTCCTCGCAGGTGGTATTGGTTCCCGTTCGCAGATCGAGAACGCCGTTTTCGCTTACGCGTAATTCCTTACGTACCGCGTACTCGCGCAGCTTGATGTTGTGCTCGCGCGATCCGGTAAAGTGTTGCAGCAGATTGCCGTACACGTTATCCGGGAGGACGCGCAGATCGATCTGTAAACCGCCGGTCAGCCAAATGCTGGTTTTCGTCGGTCCCTCGGCGAGTACGGCCTCCGCCTCCGGCCAAGCCGCAAAATACGCGGTGACGGCCGAAGCATCGTCGCTGGTACAGACGATATCGACGTCGCCGGCCGTCGCCTCCTGGCGACGGATGCTGCCCGCGCAGGTGAGCCGGGAGATCGGCGCGGGACCACCTCGGAGATACGCCATCGCTTCGCGCGCGACGGCGAGCGCGCGCGCGAGCGGCGTTCGAACCGATCGCCCCTTCACCGCAAGGATCCCGCGCTTCCAATTCTCGATGGTCTTCGGCCCCAAACGCGGTACACCTAAGAGCCGGCCGTCCGCAATCGCGGCCTCGAGATCGCCTAGCGATCCGATCCCGAAATCGGCGTAGAGCGTGGCCGCCGTCTTGGTTCCGATGCCGTTGACGGCGAGTACTTCGAGGATGCTTGGGGGGAAACGCCGATGCAGTTCCACCAGCTGTTCCGAAGTCCCGGTGGCGAGCAGCTGTTCGATCGCCGCGGCGATCGACTTCCCCACCGAGGGTAACGTCAGCAATTCACCTCTGACGATCACGTCCGCGAGCGGCGGCGCGTTTTCAATCGAGGCTGCTGCTTTCTCGAAGGCCATGTATTTGTAGAACGATTCACCCGCCATTTCCATAAGGGTGCGGATCTCAAGGAGCTTGGCTGCGACCTGCGCGTTCGAGAGCATTTCACGGGATCGATTCGCGTTGACGCGAAGCAACTCCGGGCAATGATCGCGATCCGCATGCGCGATGCGCGCTTTACCGACGGCGCGCACGCCGAAATAGGCCCGCTGACGCTCGACGTCCCGCTCGGGGCATCCGTCGTCCGGCCTTGCGCAAGCTCTCATGAGGCGGCAATCGTGGCACGGATGGCCGCCGGATTGGTCAAGGCGCGCTCCGGATCGGTCTCCATCGGGGATTACGATCCCACCGTTCAGCCGGTCCATTGCAAGCGCTTGGCGGCCTTTATCGGGCACGATCCCGCGCATCTCGAAGAGCGCGATTTTGAGCGCTACATCGGCTACCGTGCCGCGCTGTGCGGCATCGACCCCAGCGCGGCATTGGCGGTTGCCGGAGAGTTGCTGGAGAGGCTCGCGGGCGTACACCCGGCGTTCGCCTTTCCGATTGTCGGCGCGCTGATCGCTTCGCCGATGGTGGTGGTGATGGATCGGCCCGCGATCGCGTTTGCATCGCACATCCATGCGACGGTGGGGGCGCGCGCACTCTTCAGCACGCACGTCGACCACGCGGCGGCGGCGGCTTTTTGCACCGGCGGACAGATCTTACACTCCGCATGATGCGCGCGCGTCCGATGTTCGCTATCGTTTTCGCCCGCTTACGCGCGGAGCGGCGCGCGATCGGCTACACCATCGCTACCGCCGTTATCGCCGGCTTCGTGGCACCGCACGGAATCGAAGCGAGAACCGATCCCCACTATGCAAGCGTCGCAATTCGCAGTATTTGGCTCGCCGGGCCGATGCTTTTCTGCTCCGCGCTAGGAATGATTTCCGCATTGCTGCAGGCGGCCGGGCGCGATCCGGATCTGGATCTTTGCGAACTCTGCGCGCCGATCTTCGGCCGGGAACTTGCGCGCGCGCGAGCGCTGACACCGTGCATCATTGCAAGCTTGGCAACGTTTTCGTATTGGGGTGCGCAGTGGGCGCGCGGGTTCGCCGCGCCGCCGAGTTCCTTCATACTCGCTTGGGTGACCGTGCTCGCCGCAACGCTCGTCACGCTGAGCGCGACCGTGCGAACCGGACCCTCACGCTGGCTCTACGTGGGCATCGCCGCTTCCATCACGTCGCTCTGTTATGGGTTGGCAGTCTATGCGAACGCGCTCGCATTCGGCATGCTCATCGCGCTCGTGGCCGGATTTATCGCGCTACGACAATACGGCGAAACGCTCGCGCGTTTCGACCCTTTATAAAAAAGCGAGGGCGCGTCGTCGACGCACCCTCGCTTCGGTTTTCTCGGCAATCGCGTTTATACGACCTGCGCCGCACCCGCGGATGCCAATTTCTCGAGCATCGCGCGATTGAATTGCATCATGTCCTCGCCGCCGCGCGTCGAGACCCAATTTGAGTCTTGCACGGTCGGCTGATCGCGGAACAATCCGCCCGCATTGCGGATATCGTCGGCGATCGATTGCGCTCCGGTAATCTGCCGGCTGCGCGCGAGCTGTGCCGAGATCAACACCTGCGCGCCGTGGCCGATCGAAAACATCGGCTTCTTAGCGACGTCGAACTCGCGCACGAAGCGTTGAACTTCCTTATCCGTACGAATCTGATCGGGCGATA